>Ga0172373_10000063_pt1 | contig 143297 bp, 131 predicted proteins | sample Lak10m_2_FD_114546 | JGI IMG/M metagenome (GOLD analysis project Ga0172373, IMG submission 114546) | Freshwater microbial communities from Kabuno Bay, South-Kivu, Congo - kab_092012_10m | ecosystem: Environmental > Aquatic > Freshwater > Lake | place: Democratic Republic of the Congo... | reverse complement strand
CCTCGCGAGCAAGATGGCGACCTACGAGCGGCTCGTGCTTCAGCGCGAGTTTACCGACCGCGCGCTATCTCTCGCCCTCGACGCCCACGAAGCCGCCCGACAGGAGGCGCGCGCCAAGCAGCTTTACATCCAGCCGATCGTCAGGCCGAACATGCCCGACGCAGCCCTCGAGCCGCGCCGTCTGCGTTATATCCTGACCGTAGCGCTGGCGTGCTTCACGCTTTACGGTGTTATCTGGCTGATCTATGCCGGCTCGAAGGAGCACGTACATGGCTGAGAGTCGCTGGTTGCCGACACGGCCGGAGTGGTCCAAACCCACGCGAGAAGCACGCGCAGCAATGGCCCATGAAGCCGTGGCCTGGAAAGCAGACGCTACGGTGGTCTGGCGCAAGCTGAACACCATGTTCCGCATCTTGCATGCCCTCGTACTGCGCGAAATCATGACGCGTTTCGGCCGCGAAAATCTGGGATTTGTCTGGCTCGTGCTCGAACCCTTGATCCTGACAACAATGGTCATGATCGGCTGGACGATCATCTACGGCACCTCGAAGCACGGCGTGACCATCGTCCAGCTGGTGTTAACCGGCTACTCGATGCTTACATTTTGGCGGCATCTAGTGATGCGTTTCACGCACTGCTTCAGGCACAACGCAGGACTATTATTCCATCGCAATGTCCGCCCGATGGACACGATTTTCGCGCGTTTCTTCCTCGAAACCATCGGAACGTTGATATCTTTCCTGGTATCCTATCTCGTTCTCTACACGCTCGACATGATCCCGCCGATCTATGACATATTTCTGCTGCTAACCGCATGGTTTCTTCTGGCAGGTTTCGGCTTTTCGGTTGCGCTAATCATGTCAGCCTTCGCTGAACTCTGGGAACCCGCCGAAAAATTCATCCAGCCACTGATGTACATCACCATCCCCCTCACCGGCGCCTTCTTCATGGTCAGCTGGATCCCCAGCGACTATCACTACGCCCTGCTGCTCTCGCCAATGATCAATACGGTCGAAATGTTCCGCGCCGGTCTGATCGGCCCGTCCACGCAGACCTATTATCACCCCGACTATGTAATCCTTGTGACCATCTTCCTGACCGCCTTCGCCCTGCTCCTGATGCGCAAGGCGCAGTCCCACATACGCATCGAATAACACCATGGTCACCACCGAGATCGACAAGCGCCGCGAGACCAAGCCCCCAGTTCCATCTCGGGACCCGGATGGACCGGTAGGCCTTGTCGTCCGTCCGCTCGAGGACAACCAGCTTGTCGCCGAGCAACTGGAGCCGCCGGTTGAAACGCATATCATCTCGACGATCAGCACGACGATCCGTCGACACTTCCTCGCGCTGACGCTTATCGCAGCGCCAATGGCAATCGCCGCGATCTATTATCTGCTGTTGCTATCCGACCAGTACGTAGCCGAGACACGCTTTGTCATCAGATCGATGGCCAACAACGGCCTCGGCGGCCTCGCCATCATGACCCAGAGCCAGGGACTGGCCCGCACCGAAGACGACACGCATCTCGTCAACGAATTCCTCCAGTCCCGAGATGCTGTCCGGCTACTTGCGGAAAAGGACAAGCTTCTCCCTGCACTCGTGCACCCCTCGGGCGACATTTTCTACGGATACCCAACAATCATTTCAGGCAGCACCAAAGAGGATCTGTACGAGCACTACGCGTCGTTCATTGATGTATCCTACAAAGCCGCCACCGGCATAACGACGCTCAAGGTCCGCGCCTTCACACCAGAGGACGCCAAACGCCTTGCCACGGCTCTCCTCAATCACGCAGAGGAAGTGGTCAACCAGCTGAACAGACGCGCGCGCGCCGATGCGGTCCAGTTTTCGAAGGCCGTCGCCGACGTAGCCGAAAAGCGGGTTCTGGAAGCCCAGAACAAGATCGCCGCCTTCAGAAATCGGGAACTGGTCCTCGACCCCGGCAAGCAGTCGGTTGCAACGCTGGAACTCGTCAACAAACTTTTCGGCGAAAAGCTCGCCCTCGAAACCACGCTTGCAGAAACCCGTACCGCCACCCCGGAGAGCCCCAAAATAGCCGCGCTGTTGAATAGACTTAAGGCTATTGATGACCAGATCACAGGCTTGCAGGCGGGCCTGGCAGGAAACAAGGAATCGATGGCTAGCAAACTGGCCGAATTCGAACGTTTGAGCCTTGAAAGAGAATTGGCCGCTAAGTCCCTGACAGCGGCCTTGTCCTCCCTCGAAAATGCCAGACAGGACGCCGCGCGCCAGCAACTCTATCTCGAGCGGGTCGTCGAACCAAACCTCGCGGACAAATCACAGTACCCCAAGCGATTGCAGTCGCTGGCCATCATTCTTGCCGTTTGCCTTGCACTTTACTGGGTCGTCAAGTCACTCGCCGACGTCATCATGGATCACGACAACTGATCACCAGGCGGATGACACCGATGAACATGAACATCCCAGCCATTGAACCAGAGAGCCCTGCGGCCGCCCCCGAGCCCCGCATAACCCTCACCGACATCGTAAAAGAATACCACACCCCCATCGGTACCCGCCGCGTACTGGACCGGATCTCATTTGACATTCGCAAGGGCGAAAAGATCGCAGTCCTGGGAAGAAACGGCGCAGGGAAGTCTACACTCGTCAAGATCCTCGGCGGTGTCGAACGACCAACTTCCGGATCAATCAGAAGAGACATGACGATGTCATGGCCGCTAACCTTCGGAGGCGGGTTCGAAACCAGCATGAGCGGCATGGACAATATCCGCTTCATAGCACGCATCTACAACGCCCCGCTCCAGCGCACGATCGACTTCTGCGACGACTTTGCAGAACTGGGGAAGCTGCTCTTCTTGCCCGTGCGCACCTATTCTTCCGGCATGCGTGCGCGCTTGGCCTTTGCCCTGACTTTGGCAATAGACTTCGAGTGCATGTTGATTGATGAAGTGATTTCCGTCGGAGACCAACGATTTCACGCCAAATGCCACGACGAACTATTCGTCAAACGCAAGCACTGCGCCATGATACTTGTCAGCCACGACGTAGCGCTTGTTAAGGAATTCTGCAATCAGGCACTCATTCTCAAGGATGGCCGCGGAAAAGCTTTCGATGATATTGACCTCGCCCTAGACATATATTCATCTCTTTGAACCTCTCTCGATCCTGAAACACAAGTCCAACATAGAAGTGTCGCTCCAAGGCACACCAAGATCTTCGCTAACCCCCACAAGAGTATCGACAGGATCAACAAAATGTCGTCGAGGCGCTCATGGACGAGGAATTTCTGGAACGCCGCAGAAGACAGGCTGCGCGACTATTTCCGCCGCCCCACACTGGAGCGAAGCGTCGACAATCTGCACAGAAAACTGGACCTGCTCTGGCGCGACGTGGAGTTCATCCGTACCCACACCAGCTCTTATGTAGGAGACCGCACGTCGCTGACACATCTGGTCGATGAAACCCCGATATTTGTGAACGCAGATGACTACGGAGGCCCAACCAACCTGATTAATGGCGGCCGATACGAAGACCAGAACCTGGAAGTTTTGCTTAGCTATGTCCGCCCAGACACCATCTTCCTCGACATCGGCGCAAACCTCGGCTTCTTTTCACTGAGGATTGGGCAACATATCCACATGCGTGGAAGAGTACACGCCTTTGAGCCACACCCGTTGCTGGCACGATTGCTGACGCAAAGCGTTTACCTGAATGGCATCAAGGATGCCGTCGTCATTCACAATTACGGATTGTCAGACGCCAACAAGAAAATAGAGTTTGGCTATCCTGTTGGTCACTTGGGTGGCGGATCAATTTCCCCGGGCACCGCAGATACGCGCCCACGCATCTCATCAGAAGTGAAGCGTCTCGATGACGTTTTTCCAGACTCATTTGTCTGCGACCTTGTAAAGATCGACGTAGAAGGTCACGAACTATCTGTCATGCGCGGCATGGAACGGATTATTCGTAACTCCAGCAAGATCAAAGTGATGTTCGAAAAACTAGGCATGAACGCCGGCTACGAAGCAGACCTCTACGCGTATCTCAGCGGCATGGACCTCTCTCTTTACAGTATCGAAGCCGATTCAAGCCTAAAAAAACTCGATGCCTCGACGCTGCAATTCTTTTCGGGATACGTACTTGCAACGCGGAAGGAGCATGTCGGAGATCTGAGCCGAAGCCGCCTCAGTATTTTTCCAGGGCAGATACTTGCCCCGAACGCACATCAAATGCCAGATCACAGCCATGATACGATCACGGCTTCAGCCGACGCACCGCACATCCTCTTTCACGGCCCCTATTGGTTTCTTCCCAAGGGCGTTTGGCGCTTTGCTTTGATGGGACACAATCCGCACGGCCTGAAAATCACGGTCGCCGCAAGATTTGGCATCCCCGTCACCGAATTTACTCTCGCACCCGGGCAAAGCGAGGCAACGTTTGTCGCGGAGACCGACCTGAAGCAGTTTGAGTTGATTGGCAGACCACTGTCGCGCAAGAGCGAAGTCACGGTTAGCCGGATCGACCTCCACAGGATAGCCTAGACCACCCTGCGGCGGCAGGCCTACCCATGTAAGCGCCCATCGCCCTGCCGTACGATGTCGACATTGAGAAGGCCGAACTCCCCCTCAAGTACCCCTTGATCAAGCGTGAAGTGGATCTCAACGGGCCACTTTGGTTCGATCGTTTCAAAGGGAATGATGCAAGAGTGCCGGCCAGCCTCGGGCAGATCAACACGACCTTGCGTCAGAAAATCCTTCGAAATTGCGTTGACCTGCATAACGCAGCCCATGCGGTTACGAGCCACCTCAAAGTCAACACGCGCAACCCAACGCCCAGGAGGCAATCCTAGATAAGGGCCATAGAAAAAGATCCGCCGTTTGCCAGTCATGTCATACATGCCTACAGCAGGCTTGCCGTCATGATCCATGCTCATGAACGCACCTGGTGGCCAAGTTACGCGCTGCACACGTCTGCGATACTGAATGTTCCTATAAGGAGCGAGACACACCGCCATCGTATCGAGCTTCTCGGCAGGCAACTCAGGCGCGCCCCCTCGCCGCACGCCAGACGACCACGGATCATCCGAAATGGAACTGCCGTCGATGCACCCTTCCTGACGCAAATCCTGCATGATTGCCATCACTAGAAGATCCGAAAACGGAATATCAAAATGGCGGCATATGAGCTCGAGGAGAGCGCGGTAAGAGAGCTCGCTCTGCGCAACCGCATCCACAACAAGCGCTTGCCGGGATAGTGCGACTTCTTCCAACGCAGCAAAGCAAAGGGAGGTAGCACGCATTGCATCAAAGGCTTCGGTTCCGCGTTCCCGGCATAGCGAGAAAGCAACCTCAGACGGATCATCCATGAATATCAGCATGGGAGCCGCCGTCTTGCGAAAGAACGAAGTAATCTCGCCAGATGGAGACTCATGAAAGAAAACAACGTTTCGCGTGCTCAATTTCGCCCACACTGCGCGCAATTCATCCAGCGAGCCTGCAGCAATGAATTCGGCATTACCCAGGCAAGCCTTGGCGAGAGCCCTGACCAAACGCACGCCACGCGTCGTCAGAGCCGTAGGCACCCCGAACATCGTCAGCAGCATTCGAACAGATTCCCGATCGGCGCATCTATGTACGCCATAGCAACAATTACGAAAGGGCGCAGGGCCCAAAAAGGGCGTGATGTGGATACGTTTGCGCCCACGAGTTCCAGACGTCCACGCCCCCCTACTCCACCGCCGCCTTTGTCGCCAGCACCAGCCTCAGGAACTTCTCGAACTCGCTCGCCGGCGCATTCGACACATACACCAGGTCCCCCGGCTGCATCCGGAACGCCTGCGCGGTCACGAAACCATCCGCCCCGCTCAGGTTGACCCGGTAGACCACCGGAACCTCGCCGCCCAGCGCGGTCAGCTTGGAATTGCGGCCCATCGCGATCACGTCCTTGGCGTCCTCGCGGCGGAAGATGAACACGCCCGAGGCATCGGCCCTCAGGTCGATGAAGCCGCCGGCCTTGCCCAGCGCCTGGGCGAGCGTCAGGCTCGGGCCTTCGAAATTGATGTCCGCATTGCGCCCCGTCGCGCCCAGCACCGTGAACGTCACGGGCTTGCGCGTCACCGACAGCACGTCGCGCGGCCGCAGGAACACGTTCTCGTCGGGATCACTCAGCAGGGCGGCAAACGGAACCTCCTCCGCACGCCCCTTGCGCGTCAGGCCCACGAAGGTCTCGTTCAGCGGGCTCTTGATGCCACCAACGGCGGCCACCGCATCGAGGATCCTGTAGCCGTTCGGCCCCAGCGGCACCTGTGCGCCGGTGATCGCATCGCCCGTCACGGTCACCGCGCTCGAGCTGCTGCGCACCACCGTCACCAGAACCTGCGGATCCACCGCCTTGCCGGTCAGGCTTCCCTTCAGCATCCGTTCGACCGCGCGCACGGACTTGCCCAGCACCTTGGGCGCGCCGACGAAGGGTACCGCAATCGTGCCCTCCTGTGTCACCACCTGGTCGGGGATCGTGACACTCTGGGAACCTGCGCCCATGCTCAGGTTCACCTGCGAAGTGAACAGGCCGCCGGGCGCGGCCTCCCAGATCGTCACCTTGATGACATCGCCAATGCCAATCATCGGCTCCTGTGGACCCTGCCCATCGGCAAACTTCGCAAGCTTCGCCGACGACCGGCCCTTGAGCTGGTCAAGCGTGGCCGTGTCGACATCGAACAGCTCGAACCACGTCGCGTTGGAAACGACACTCGCCGCGACGATCTCGTCCGACGTGGGCCCCGAACCGGGAAGGATCGACGAGCAACCGGCCAGGGACACGATGCTCACGCCAGCCAGGGCAAGGGCGCGCCCGCGAAGGCGCATCATCGCCAATGCAGAACCACCAGACTTATTCATCCCCACACCCGCTCTCTTGAACAACCGGGAAAAACCATGGGCCGCCATGAACTTGCGGCCACCCCCGAAGCAGCTTGCATTCTCCGAAGTCATGCCCGAAAAAGCAACCATACTTAAGTGATTGTGTGCGTGCGACCGCAGGCCACGCGCCAGAAGCAACAACGCCATGTCCATGGTGAATCCGTCCGGATTCACAACCCCTGCTTGGTCAGTGAGGAAAGCACCGGTCCATCCTTATGCGCCTGTTCCTCGACATCACCCGCATCGCCACCCGCATCATTCGCGCGACCCCCACCGGGATCGACCGCACGGAGTTCGCCTATGCCCGGCATATCCTCTTTGACCGGCCCGATATCGAGACAACACCTGTCCTGACCACGCCCTGGTTCTCTGGCGCAATCACAGCTAGCCTCGCCCGCAAGGTGCTCGCTCAAGTTGAAACCTCGTGGCAGGCGCCTGCCACCGTCGCCGATGACGTCGCCTTCCAGCAACTCCTGCCCGCGCTCCATCAAAAACCCGATACGTCCCGAACGCAAACCATCCGGATCCAGGGGCGCGCGCCAGCCCAGGTCGTCCGGCAGGGGATCATGTTTCCCATCGCTGAGCTGGCCAGCGCACCCGCCCGCCTGCATGCCACGCTCAAGGCCCTCGACGGAACCCCAGCCGCCTACCTGCACACGTCCCACACCCAGCTCGAACACACGAAGCGGTTTCGCTGGACCGCAGGCAAGGTCAAGCCCGTCTTCTTCCTGCATGACGTGATCCCCATCGACTATCCGGAGTATTGCTCGCCCGGTGCCGCCCCCCGTCACCTCGGCCGCCTGAAGACGGTCTCGGATCTGGCCGACCTCATCCTCGTCAACTCCCGCTACACGGCCGACCGCACCCGCCACTGGCTCCAGCGCCTGGGCTGGCGCGAGCCGCGCATCGAGGTCGTCCCGCTCGGCGTCGAGGACGCCTTCCTGCAGACCAACCAGACGCCGCCCCCCAAGGTCGAGCGTCCCTATTTCGTCTATGTCGGCACGATCGAGCCGCGCAAGAACCTGGCCTTCCTGCTTGCGGTCTGGCGCCAGCTCGCCGCGCAGTGCGGCGAAGCCACGCCGCGCCTGCTCCTCGTCGGCCGCAGGGGCTGGGAAAACGAAAGCGTGGTCGACCTGCTCGAGCGCTCAGCGCAGCTGGCACCGTGGGTGATCGAGGTCTCGGGGCTGACGGACCAGGGCCTCATCAACGTTTTGCGTGGCGCGTCAGGCCTTGTCTCGCCGTCCTATGTCGAAGGCTTCGGCCTGCCGCTCGTAGAGGCATCCGCCGTCGGCACCCCGCTCATTGTCTCCGACATCCCCGCCCACCGCGAGGTTGCCGGGCAAGGCGCCACATTCGTCGATCCGAATGATGGCCCCGCCTGGATCAAGGCCCTGCAAGCCCATGCGTCGCATCCGCGCCCGGCCGCCAGCGTCCAGCATCAGGCCATCAAGACCTGGCCGCAACATGTCACCGAAGCCCTCTCACGGCTGCCCTGAAGCGCCGACCAAGGACCTGTCATGAAGACCACGTTCCTGTGCGACTACCGCGCTACGCTCGAACCCGTCCAGCACGACACCGGCAAAGGCCCCTTTGGCCGCCGCCTCATCGCCGTCGTGACCGGCGGCGACTTCAAGGGCGATCGCCTCTCGGGCCAGGTCCTGCGCGGCGGCGGTGACTGGGCGCTCATCGATGACGAGACAGACACGCTGCGCCTCGACGCGCGCGTGACGTGGGAAACCCACGACGGCGCCAGGATCTTCGTGTCCTACCGCGGCATCCTCAGGCCCCTGTCGCTCCTGCGCCGCAAGGACGCCGACCGCAGCCAGCTCTACTTCCGCACATCCCCCGTCTTCGAAACCGGCGACCCGCGCTATGTCTGGCTCAACGACCTGATCTGCATCGCCGAAGGCACCGTCGAACCCAACGCCGTGCGCTATCGCATCCACACCGTCGACTGATCCCCCCCCATCCATCACGCCGCCCCCGCAGCGCGCCACCTTCCGCCGCAAGCGGGGGAAGGGCAATAAACCTCGGCGATAATACTCAGCGAAATAGCCCGTCTCCCGCGAAGCGGGAGAAGGTGGCAGGCGCCGCCGCAAGGCGGCGACTGACGGATGAGGGCCTTCACCTCACCCTCAACACCCTAGCGCCCCACCACCACGCCGTCTTTCATGACAGCCGCCACGCCCGTGTGCAGAACGCCAACATCCGACAGCGGATCACCCGACACCGCCACAAGGTCCGCCCGACGACCGGGCGTGATCGCGCCGATGTCCTTCTCCTCGCCCAGCAGCCGCGCCGCATTGATCGTCGCCGACTGGATCGCCTGCATCGGCGTCATGCCGAAGCGCACCATGTAGGCAAACTGGCGCGCGTTCTGCCCATGCGGATAGACCCCCGCATCGGTGCCGAACGCGATCTTCACGCCCGCACGCAGGGCTTTCGTGAACGCCGTGCGCTGGATGTCCGTCGTCTCGCGGTTCTTGCGCAGGATTTCCTCCGACCAGCCATCACGCTTGCCGACCTCGTCGATGTAATCGCCGTTATAGACATCCGCCACAAGCCAGGTCCCATGGCGCCGCATGAGCGCGATGCCCTCGTCGTCCAGATAGGACGCATGCTCGACCGAGCGCACGCCGGCACGGATGGCGCGGTGAATGCCCTCGGCCCCATGCGCATGCGCGATCACATAGCTCCCCCGCTCGGCCGCCATGTCGACCGCCGCACGGATCTCGGCCTCGCTGTACTCGGACGCCGCGGGCGTGGTGCCTGCCGTCAGCACCGCACCGGTTGCAATGACCTTGATGAAATTGGCGCCGCCAGACAGGAGTTCCCGCACCCGCAACCGAACCTCGGCCGCATTGTCGGCAACGCCGCGCCGGAACTCTGCCGGCACCATGACATCCGGCGCATAGCCGATGACTTCGCCGCCACCGCCGGTCACCGTGACATAGGCGCCTGCCACGAACATGCGTGGTCCCTCAACCTGGCCCGCAGCGATCGCATCCCGCAGGGCGACATCGGTGAACCCGCGATAGGCACCGACATCGCGCACCGTCGTGAATCCGGCCCTGAGGGTCGCCCGCGCATTGGCGGCCCCCGCCAGCACATCCCGCGCCGCCGTGCTGAGCAACGGTGCAGCGATGTTCGATGACTGGATGTCCCCGACAAGATGGGTGTGCAAGTCCATGAGCCCGGGCAACACCGTGTAGGCCGACCAGTCAATCACGGGGCCACGCTTCGCCGCCTCGTCCGACCAGGGGCGCACCGAGACGAACCGTCCCCCCTCGATCCGCACGGCCTGATCGGTCAGCACGCGCCCGTTCATGACATCGACGAGCCGCCCCGCGCGCACAGTCACCCCGTCAGCATGGGCTGCACCCGCAAGGCCCACAAACGCGGCCACGGCAAACAGGACAGCATGCACCACACGCTTCAAGACATGGATCATCTGGACTCTCCCCGAGCAGCCAACCATAGCACGCGCGCCCTCGGCCCTCCAGCGCCTGTAGCCGCACTCAGCCCCTGGTGAGGAAGTTCCGGATCCGGTGGCTGATCATGTCGATGACAGCGACAGTCACGAGGAAGATCAGGATGATGAACGCGGCCTGGTCCCACAGCGCCAGCTTGATGCGCTCGTTGAGGAAGAAGCCGATACCGCCCGCACCCACGATGCCAAAGACGGTCGCGTTGCGCACATTGGACTCGAAGAAGTAGAGCGCCTGGCTCAGCATCACCGGCAACACCTGCGGCAGCACGCCGAAGCGCAGCACCAGTGACCGAGCGGCCCCCGAGGCCTCCAGACCCTCGATCGGCTTGCGGTCGGCGTTCTCGATCGCCTCCGCATAGAGCTTGGACAGGGCCGCGAAATCGCCGAGGATCAGCGCCATCACGCCGGCCATCGGACCAAGCCCGACAACCCCGATGAAGATCAGCGCCCAGATCAGGGACGGCGTGGCTCGGAACACGTCGAACACGCGCCGGATCGCAAAGTGCAGCACCGGGTTCGTCACCACGGTCGACGCGCCCAGGAACCCCAGCGGCAGGGCAATGACCGCGGCGATCACCGTCCCGAAGAAGGCCATCCCCAGGGTCTCGCCCATGGCCTGGACATAGGCGATCACCTGCCCGTTGTCCGTCGGTGGAACCATGAGCCGGACGATGCCGCCCAACTGGTCCAGACCGTCATGCAGCCGCTGCGGCGTGATGCCAAGCTGCACGCCCGCCCAAAGCCCGTAGAGCACGATGGCCGCCGCCACCAGCGCACGAACGACCGACGTGCCCAGCGGCACGGCAAACAGGCGCGGCAGCCGGGACTGCGCAGCGGCAATGTCGGCAGCCGTGATCTTTGCAACGCTGGCAGCCATCACGCCGCCTCGCCAAAGATGAGCCGGCGGCGCACCCGGCCCGAGACGAAGTCGACGGCAAAGATCACGATGATGATCATGGCCAGGATCGCGCTCGCATCGCGATAGGCGCCGAACTGCATGGCCGAGATGAATTCGTGCCCGATGCCGCCCCCTCCCACGAAGCCGATGGCGGCTGCCGCGCCAACATTGATCTCGAAGCGAAGCAGGCCATAGGAAGCGACATTCGGCAGGATCTGCGGGATGACACCGAACCGCACGGTCTGAAGCCAGCTTGCGCCAGCGCCGCGCATGCCCTCGATGGGTGCCTCGGAGACATTTTCGATCACCTCGGCATAGAGCTTGCCCAGGGCACCGGTCGCGTGCAGCCAGATGGCGAGCAACCCCGCGAGCGGCCCCACGCCAAAGGCAAAGACGAAAATCAGCGCCAGCACCAGGTCGGGCATCGTGCGCAGCAGCTCCAGGAAGCGGCGCACCGGAAAGCTGACGAAACCCGGAACGCCCAGGTTGCGCGCCGACAGGAGCCCGAGCGACAACCCCGACACCACCGCCAGCACTGTCCCCAGAACAGCCATGTTGATCGAGGTCAGGATGCTCTGCGCCCACTTGTCTGCATCATAGAACCAGTAGGCAAGCGAGCCTTCAGTCCGCACGTCATCCGCCAGTCGCGCCGCCTGAAGGTCCGGCAGGAACTGCGTGAAGAAGCCCGAGATGTTGGGCCATCCGGCGATCAGGTGCGGCACGTCTACCTGCGCGACCACAGCCGAGCCGCCCATCAAGCCGAGGAACACGAGGGCACCGAGCACCTGGACGATCCGCGCCCGCACGCGGTGGCGCGCAAAGGCCTTCTCGAAGTCGCCGGCTGCGATCGCACCGCCTCCGGGTGCCGCGCCCAAGCTCAGCGTCCTCCGCGCCGCGCGGCTTCCTCGGCCTTGCGCATGTCGACGATCACCTGGTAGTCGGCGTGGCTTACGCGCGTGAAGCCCGGGCTGTCGCCCGACACCACGGCCTTGAAGGCCGAGGGGTTCTCCTTCGGCAGGTCCGTCATCGCCTTGACCAGCGCCTCCTTGAAGCCTTGCGGCAGGGTGCTGCGCACCACGACAGGACCATTCACGATCGGCCCGGCCTTCCAGATGATCCGGATGTCCTTCATGTCCAAGAGCTTCTGGTCCGCCAGGCGCCGCAGGATACCGCGGCTGTAGCCCTCGGCAGGATCGCCCACGCCCGAGGCCCACGTCACGCCGGCATCCGCCTGCCCCTTGGCGACCGCAATCACGCCCTGGTCATGGCCACCGGCAAAGAGCGGCTTGCCGAAGAACGTGTCGGGATTGATGCCCTCCGCCCGCATGGCATGTCGCGGGTATAGATACCCCGAGGTGGAGTTCACGTCCGCATAGGCCAGTGTCTTGCCCTTCAGGTCGGCAAGCTTGCGGAAAGGGCTCGAGGCCTTGACGAACAGGACCGAGTAATACCCCTTCGATCCATCGATCTCGAGGTTGGTCAGGATCGGCTCGACCTTGCCCTTCGTCTGCGTCCACATCATCGCATAGTTCGACGGCCCGACCAGCGCCACGTCGATCTGGTTGGCAAACATCGCCTGCGCCACGCCGTTGTAGTCGGAGGCGTTGAACACCTTCGCCGGCACGCCAAGCTTGCGGCACATGTAATCGGTGAACTGCGAGAACCCCGTGCGGGCCGCCGTCGAGGTCTCCGGCGTCGTGAACCCGAACCGGACCTCCGGAACCTGCGCCGCCCAGGCCGGCTTCTTGACCCCGGCCGTGCAGTCCGCCTGCGCAACCCCGCTGAGCGCCAGCCAGAGCACCGCCGCCACAAGTCCCATCGCGTATTTCATCTTCCTCGTCCCTTTGGTTGCCATGAGGCGCCCTGCCCATCCGGCGGCCCGACCTTCAGGTCACGGCCGGCGCCTCGTATACGGATTTGATGGTCGCCTCGCTCAGCTGCGAGGGCAGGCCATCGAACACGACCTTGCCCGCGCGCATTGCCACGACACGGTCAGCGTAGGCCATCGCAATGTCGAGATCATGAAGGTTGCACAGGACCGGGATCCTGTCATCCCGGCAGATCGCCTTCAGCGTGTCCATCACCGCCGTCGTGTTCGCCGGGTCCAGCGAGGCCACGGGCTCATCCGCCAGGATCAGCCGCGGCTCCTGCAGCAGGGCCCGCGCAATGGCCACGCGCTGCTGCTGCCCGCCCGACAGGGTCTCGGCCCGCTGGAACGCGGCCTCCAGCATCCCGAGCCGCTCCAGCGCCTGCACCGCCATGGCCCGCTCGGCCGGCGTGAAGCTCTTGAACAGCGAGGCCAGCACCCCGCGATGGGCAAGCCGCCCCAGCAGCACGTTGGTGATCACGTCGAGCCGCGGCACCAGGTTGAACTGCTGGAAGATCATCGCAGCCTTTGCCCGCCATGCCCTGAGCGCCGCGCCGCGCAGCCGCCTTATATTCGTCTTGCCGTAGGTGATGCTGCCAGCGTCGACGGCAACCAGCCGGTTCACCGCCCGCAGCAGCGTCGACTTGCCGGCGCCCGAACGCCCGATGATGCAGACAAACTCGCCCGGCGCGATGGTCAGCGACACGCCATCAAGCGCGCGCTTTCGCCCGAAGGCTTTCACCACGTTCTCAAGGATGAGACTGTCCAAGTCGCGCGCCCTGGATGAGGGGAGAAGGATGACGGATGAGCGTCATTGCAGGCTGACACCCTGCCCGATTCATCCGGCAAGGCGTGAGGCGTCATCATCGCACACTTTGCGCAAGCTTTCGACAGCCGGGCAGCCCTCGCCCCGGCAACTTTCCCCCGTCACGCGAATTGGTCTGCCTCCGGCGCACGCACCGCGCCCTGAAAGTCCCAACCCCCAACAAGGAGATACACGAGATACACTTTCGTCAGATGTTTTTCAGTTTGCCCTCCCTCTTGGAGGCCCCCGCGCCAATGCGGGGACCAGAGGAACAAATAAGGAACTTGCGTCGGAACCGCAACGAGGCGCCTTGCCGCAGCCCGCCTAGCGGATCGCAATCGGGTTCACGACCATCTGCACCGCGCCCTGGAACCGGGGCTGCCCCAGCACGAACAGGAACGTGGTCGCGCCATCCCGCGCGAGCTCTGCGGTGTTGATATTCTCAAGGATATGCACCCCGTTCTTCGCAAGCAGGATCTGGTGCACGGGGAACGCCTCGGTCTTGTCCTCGAAGGGAATGACCTCGAGCGCCGCCGTATCGGCGCCCACGGCAACGACACCAAGCGACGCAAGATAGGCCGCCCCCTCCTTCCCAAGCCCCGGCTGCTGCGCAATGAACGTCGCCGGGTCCTTCGCGGCAAGCGCCAGATAGCCCGTGTGGAACAGCACGACATCCCCCTTGCCGATCGTCACGCCGGCAGCCTTGGCGGCCGCAGCGATCTCCGCACGGTTGATGGCAGTCCCCGCCGCCAGCATCTTCACGCGCTTGAGCTTCGTCATGTCGAGCAGGATCCCGCGGGTCGCCATCGGCGGGATGCTCTCGGTGCCAAGCTTGGTCAGCCCGCCCGGGCTTACGAAGTCCTTGGCTTCGATGCCGTTGTAATAGCGATGCCCGATCCCGACATGGCCAAGCCCGTCAAGCTGCGTGCCGATCCCCAGATAGGTCATCAGGATGTCGTCGTTCGCCGTCACCTTGTTGCCGGCCAGGGGAACACCCATCCCGTCATTGGATTGCGTGACGACGATGTTGTAGCTGCGCGGCGGATAGGCTGGCGTCGTCCGGTCCGTCACCACGCCCAGCGCATAGGTCTTGCCCAGCTTCACCAGCTGTGCAGCCGCCTTTGTCGCCTCCGGGCTCAGGTTGTTGGCAGCCCCAATCGTGTCACCCGCGCCATGCGTGGACGGCCACCAGTCATCGCCGGCCACCGCCGGAACGCTCAACGCGGCAAGAGCCGCCAACGCCAAAAACCTCTTCATCCCGCCTCTCCCTGATTTCGGTACCAATTTCGGTGACACTGCACTCGCCCCGGCGACCGGGAATGCCGGCGCCGCACCGTTCAAGCTCTAGCGCCGATCGCCACGCGCGACAAGCAACACCCGCCCCGCCTCCGACCCACTGCGCGGGCATGTCGAACGGTTGCTGGCAAAGACGGCATGACGGCGCAAACGCGCCGTCACATCCGCAAGATCAGATCGCCTCAAGCGCCGTGACGCACGGCGTCGGCGGCTCGTTCGGGCGCTTCATCGGATCGACGATGCCCTGCTTGTTGGCCGCATTGATCTGCAGCTCCGATGCGATCGAGCGGACGACCGTATTCGCCTCGTCCTGTGTCAGGGCTCCGCTGGCGACGGCCTTGTCCACCACTGAACACGCGCCAACCACGGCGCCGCCGACACCACCGAGGAAACCACCGCCGACGGCGCCCAGCACCGCGCCAAGCAGGAACACGAAGAGAAAGGCAAGAAAGCGACCCATGACAAGTTTCTCCTTCTCCGGACGACCATCGCCCTCACAGGCATGCTTGCAGCAATCGCCCGGCCTTTCAATGGCTCCGGCGGAACCAACAGGCGACCGTGCCGATCCCTTCAGAATCAACCTTTTGTGACAAGGCCCACGCGAGGGAAACCGCGCCGTCAGGGCGAATGTCGCGCGTGCCCACACCGGGTGATAGTGTCGCGCGCGGATTCACGGGGGCTACACATGTTTGGCATCGACCTGGTTGCATTGGTGACGGCAGCCATCGCAGGGGCGATCGGCGGCCTGATAGGGGCCCTCATCGCACGACAGGTGCCTGAAGCCCGAAAGAACCTGCGCATCGCAATTATCGTGACGGGCGTGGTGATCCTTCCCGTGCTGGCTCGCCCCTTCCTGACACCCTGGGTGGAACACCTCGCCGGCGCCTGGCTGCGCACGAGCCAGTTCGACGTCCTCTATGATACCGAAGTCCTCGCCGGCCTGAAGAAGATGCCGGCCTATGAACGCATCTTCCGCGAACACCCGGACATCGAGAAGAAGTTCCGCGCGGCTGCCCGCAAGGCGTACCAGGCCGCGGGCGCCAAGGGGCTTGTCGAGCAGGCGCCCGCCATCGGCGCAGACGTCCTGTCCGACTCCCTCATGCTCTACCTGCCGCGCGCGCGGGGCGAGGACCTGATCCTCTTCGCACGCTCCATGGCGCAAATCGTGTCGGCGATGAACGCGCGCGATCCCGAACTCTGCATCATCTACCAGTATGGCGCGCAGTTCGGCCAGCCGCTCGACAACAGCCGCCTCGAGGCCGTGATCGGGCGTGATGGGCAAAAGGACATGCTCGAGGCGATGAACAAGGTCGTCAGCAACGCCGCCAGCGAGCCCGTCCCCTTCGACCGCACGCGCGCCGAGGAAGAAGTCGCCGACCTGGCCGAGCGCCACGCCATCCTCCTGACCGGCAACGCCGCCGAAGTCGCCGCCGGCGCCCGCCTGCACAAGGACAAGGCCGAAGCAAAGGCCGCCTGCAGCTTCGCCGCCGCGATGTTCAAGGACCTCGCCACCATGGACCCCAGGCCCGCCGAGCGCATCATGCGCCAGCTCTACGCAACGCCGCCAGCGGAGAACCCCGGGCGCTGACCACACCCCATCTCCTCCTCGCTCGCGAGGAGGTGGCTGCACGGCGCGCCAGCGCCGGGCAGACGAAGGAGTTCGTCACCAACAGACACCCTGCTGTTTTGACTAGAATCCCCACGCCACCTAACCTCCCTGATCATGATACCGATCTCCCGCCGCACCGCTCTGCTGTCACTGCTTGTCGCAGCAATCCTCGTCACGCCCGGGTTTGCGAGCGGCGCGCCGCCCGCGCGGCAACTCGCCTATCTCGCGATACGGGGACATCATGAAAAGACCCTTGCACTGGCCGAGCGAACCCCCACCATCCCCCTCTACGGCGCCCCGGACCCGAACGACAGCATGTACGCAAGCCTCGCAGGCAAACCCGCCTACGAAGCTCTCCTTGCCCGTGCACGCGACAGCATCAACGCCGAACGCCGCCGCCTGGGGTTGGGCGCCATGCCGGTCGTTGTACCGAAGACGTGATCAGCCGCCAGGCGAGACGGCAAACTCACGCGAACGCACGAACGACCGCGAAAAGGCACCGCCTTGACGTGGACCGCGGGCATCCTGCCCGCCCTTCTCTCCTCCTCGCTTGCGAGGAGGTGGCTGCACGGCGCGCCAGCGCCGGGCAGACGGAGGAGTTCCTCGCCGACGGGAACCCAGCCCAACCATACTCCCTCCCCTTTGCAGCGCCCGAAGGCGCTGCAAACGTACTCCCTCGCGATGCGAGGGAGAGAGCGCCGGCTTCGGAACACAAGTTCCAACAGGCCGCTTAAGGTCACCCAACTGACCTCAGACGCCATTCTAGCTCTGCGAGATGATCCTCTTGAACCACCCGCGACACCCTTCGCTTCAACCGGACCTCATTCATATTTCCTGTCTGGCTCCATTTCTCACCAGTGTCGCAACCTGAGGGAAGGCTGCGAGCCAGCTCGCATGCGAGCCCGTAATCCCGGGCAATGAGGGCTTCAGACATTACCCGAGCGGCGTCCAGCGGTACGTGTCGCGCGATAACTGTTATGATGTTCATCTGGCCATTTGCGATGTCGGTTTCTGCATCCTCGAGATCATCCGCCATCTGGTAGGCCACGGCAAAAGCTCTGGCAGCGGCCTCAGCCCTACCCAGCACGTCGGCGCGGTCTGCAGCAATCAGGGCCAGTTCGATAGGTAATCCAAGCAGGGGCGCTGACTTGCAGGCTGCGATCCGCCGGTATTCCAGTTGCGTCACGACGGGGGATTCCCGAGCGGCAAGGTCATCAGACTGGCCCGATATGACTTCACTCACACGCAGATGCAGACGCGTGATCAGAGCAGACAGATGCTGGCTCGCTGCCTGCGCCAAGGCAGCGTAAGCAGCCGAGATCATCAGATCGCCAGCGCAAATGGCCACGTCACGGCCATATCTCGTCCACAACGTAGCCTCGCCCCGTCGAATCGGGGAGCGATCCTGAATGTCATCATGAACCAGAGAGGCATTATGGATAAGCTCGCTCGCCGCCGCGATCCCAAGGGCTATACCAACAGGTAGGCCAAGGCAGGTGGCGCTGTGCAGGCCGAGTCTTGCTCGAAAGCGCTTGCCGCCAGTGCTCAGATGCTCAAGCGCGGCTCTTCCAGCCTCCCCGGTGTGGACTGAAACCAGGCTGGTCATCAGGCGCTCGGTAGCATCCAGATCACAAGCACTCAGCGCAAGGTCAGAGTCTGCGGCCATTCTGGCGGTCGCCTATGGAGTGGTTACATGTCGCCTGTCTACATGCGGAGTCGACGTTGGTTGCTTCAACACGGAATACTTGGACGGCACGTAGGAAGGCGCGGCTGAGACAACGGGATTCCGGCGCCTCCGATGTGAGCGCCGGAACCCAGGGTCATATCATGCGGATGCCTCTGATTTGCGGACAGCAATCATGAAGATCAGCACACCGAAGGCTGCCTTGGCGATGAGGTCAGCAAGCGTGTAGCCAAGCTCGATGACGACAAACGCATTCGCTCCTTGAATGTCGATGACGAAAGGCGCGAAATATACAATCGGATAGAAAAACCACGACAGCACCGTGACATTTCGTGCGAGGGTGACCAAGCCTCTCACACTTTCCGGCTGACTGGATATTGAACTGCCGAGGCCAACATAGAGCGTGTATACGATGTAGAGGAAGGGCAGCATCGACAATATGCCCCAGACGAAGCGCTCGGAGCCGATGCCAGCGGAGACTTCGCCGGGATATCCCAGCGCGATCATGAGCGCTGCAGCGATCCCCAGGGTGGTGCTTTTTGAAACTGTCTCCGACTGGGAGAGGCGCATCACAAGAATGAGCTCGATCAGCAGGAGTGGAACGGTCAGCAGCCAGTCCACATACCTGTAGGCCCGGTTAAACTCACTGCCCGACGTTTGTATGACACCGTTGGTCATCGTGACCGCCGCGTCAAAGCTCTCAAAAATTCGGAAATAGTGATAAAATGCAATGAAGGTCACTAGTCCAGTGATCGTCATGGCTGTTTTGTACTCACTCGCGACCTGAGACCGCCCGAGCCAGAAAAAGATGGTTGCAGCCGCAAACGTCGCAAGCCCGAACGAAAACGCATTGTAGACCAAGACGTATTGGTCCGGCGTCAAACTGTCTAACGGTAGTTGCATGATCTATTGACCTCCCTTGTTTTGGCAACAACGCCACACCTCAGCTATTCGGCTGCCTAGGTCAAGACCAATTGCTGCAAGACGGCGTGGAAGAGTTCCTCCCCCACCTGCCGGAACGTGGACAAACCGGGACAAACTACCGTCACACATTTGCATCATGGCAGTGATTCGTGAACTTGAAAGGCTTTGAACAAGCGAACGATAGGGTGATCCGGCGCGCGGAGCATTTTCCATTGGGTGGAAATGGCGGAGCCGGAGGGATTCGAACCCTCGATACAGCTTTTCAACTGTATAACGGTTTAGCAAACCGCCGCCTTCAGCCTCTCGGCCACAGCTCCCTGCCAGTCTTGTGCCTCGCCTGAGAGGTGGCGAGGGTCGTTGTTTTGCCCTTTCGGGTAGCGCCTTGCAACCCTCCCGGGGTCGCGGCGGTTCGGTTCAGGGCTTCAGCTCGAAGTCCAGACGGTAGGCGTAGCCCCGCATCACGTTGCGGTAGGTCATTTTCCCGCGGCCGGCCTTTTCCTGCGCCTCGAACCAGGCCCGGACCTCGGGGCGGAAGCGGACGTGGAACTGGTCGAGCCAGCCCTTCAGCAGGCCGCGGAACCAGCCGGGCAGGCCCTCCTGGTTACCGAAATCGACCACGTGGATCGTGCCGCCGGGCTTGAGCTGGGCAATCCCGTGCTCCAGCGCCTCGCGCCAGTCATCCATCATCGACAGCGAATAGGAATAGATCAGCCGGTCGAAGGGGCGGTCATGGCCAAGCCTGGCGGCCGTGAAATCGGTCGAGAGCGCGGTGCCCAGGCGGATGCGGCCCGAAAGCCCTGCCCCGTCGACCGAGGCCTGCGCGGTCTTCAGCATCTCGGCCGAGGCGTCGATGCCATAGAGGTGGACGTTCGCCCGCTTCTGCGCCAGCACCACGAGGTTGCGCGCCGTGCCGCAGCCGACCTCGCACACATGGTCGCCATCGCGCAATGGCAGCTCTTCGATCAGCTTGTCGCGACCGAACAGGTAGTATTTGCGTGTCAGGTCGTAGACGTGCCGCGTATAGCGGTACATCTGGTCCATCGCGGAATGAGCATTCGACGAAGCGCCCGGAGCCGACATCAGCTGGCCTTCAGCTCGTAGATGTGGAACCCGCCATAGATGGACGAGCGGTCCTTGTCGTGGAACGCGCGCGATTCTTCGCCCAGATAGTTCCAGCGCCCGATCAGCTCGGCCGGCAGCTTGCGCTCGAGCGGGCTCTCGGCGCCTGCCGTGCGGAAGATGACGCGCGCGCCCGGGGCCGCCGTGCGCGTGATCTGCTGCCAGAGCGCCGTGATCTGCTGCTCGTTCATCCAGTCCTGCGCATCGAGCAGCACATAGCAGTCGAGGCTGCGCTCGGGCTGCTTGGCCAGGAAGTCCGTCATCGAGGCCAAATGCGTCTCGACGCGGTCGGTGCGCGTGCGCACCACGTCGTAGATTTCCTGCCGCAGATAGGGCGGCACGCCGCGGCGGTCCTCTGTGTCATAACGACGGCCAAAGGCCTGCCAAGCGAAGTAATTGGTCTGAAGCGGGAAGTCGCAGGCCAGCTTCTCGATGCGCTGGCGGATCAGGCCCGCCGGATCGCCCTTCGAGTCCTTGGCCAGTTCGTCATACTGCGCCGGCGGAATGCCAAGGGCATAGAACGACACCGGCAGCTTCGAGAGCGCCTTCAACAGCTTCGAGTCGAACAGGGGCGCAATCACGCGGTCGAAGACGGCGCGCTGCTCGGCCGGCGAGCGCGCGGTCAGCATCTCGTTGAGCTGCTTGCCATGCAGCTTGGCCACCGTCTGCAGCACGCCGAGGAACCGGCCCAAGAGGCTGTAGCGGTAGAGGTCCTTGGCAAACATGTCGATGCGCTGCCCGCGCAGGGGCGCGGTATGGCGCCAGTAACGTCGCGTCGTCTCGTCCAGCCGGTGCGCCAGGTAGGTATCGAAGTTCGCACGGTTCTGCTTCGAGTTGGCCACGCCGAAGAAGGCGAAGAAGTCCTCGTAGGTCGGCAGATAGCGCAGCGCCGCCAGCTTGAGGCGGGTCAGCGCGATGTGGTTCGGGTTCAGGTCGACGGCGATGATCCGCGCCGGGTCGCCCGAGAGATAGTTGACGACATTGCACCCGCCCGAGGCGATGGTGATGATGCGGCTGTCGGGCCGCACGCGCAGCGCCGCCATGTCGACATCCGGGTCTTCCCAGATCTGGTTGTAGACGAAACCCTGGAACATCATTGTAAACATGCGTTCCAGGACGCCGCGCTTGGACGTCAGGCGGTGGTTGACCGCAGCTTCCTGCAGAAGTTTGTTCGCCATGGATTTTAAGCTTGGATCCAGTCTGTCGGGCCGCGGGCAATCAAGAGGCTTGCCCCGCGACGCATGGGTCTGCGAAACCGTGTTTCTAATTCGGGAGCCCTGCCCTTGCAAACGAACAAAAGTGCCGGTGCCTCCAGAAAACCCCGGAAAACCGGCAACCGACCGCCGCGTCGCCCATCGACGCCGCACCCGCAGGGGCAAACCTCGGACGCAGTCGCAGCAGCCATCGCGGATGGCTTGATCCAGCAGGCCGCGGGCGCCTCGCTCGACCAGGCCATATCGCGGGCGCTGAAGGCGGCCTCGGCCCTGACGCCCGATGGCCGCCGCGAGCTTGTCCAGACCCTCGGCGCCATCAACCGCCACCGCGCCCGCCTGAACTGGCACCTCGCCGCAGCCGGCGCCGTCCCCTCGCCAGCGACACTGTTCTCGGCCTGGACCGTGTTCGCCCGCAGCGGCCGCCGCTGGGAAGACACGGCCGGCGTCGAGGACATTGCCCTGATGCGCCAGCTCGCGCGCCACAGGATCGACGATCCCGAAATGCCCGAGGCGGTCAGGCTCGAGTGCCCGCCCCCCTGGGACACGCTCCTCCGGGAGGCTTTGGGCGACCGCTTTGCCGCCGAGATGGCCGCTGCCCTCGCGCCCCCGCCCGTCGACCTCAGGGTCAACACGCTCAAGGCAACGCGCGAGGTCGCGATCGAACGCCTGCGCTGGGACAAGGTCGAGGCGCGCCCGATGGCGACCAGTCCCTGGGGCTTGCGCTGCGCGCCCGAGACGAATGTCTCGGCAACCCGCGCCTTCCGCGATGGGCTGGTCGAGTTCCAGGACGAAGCCTCACAGCTTGCGGCCCTTCTCTGCGATGCAAGGCCCGGCCTGCAGGTGATGGACTTCTGCTCGGGCACCGGTGGCAAGACACTGGCGCTCGCCGCCGCGATGCAGAACAAGGGACACATCGTGGCCTGCGACATCAGCGACGTGCGCCTGGCCCGCGCAAAGATCCGCATGAAACGCGCCGGCGCCGAGAACGCCGAGCGCATCAGGCTGCCACCGGAAGACAACAAGGAGATGAAGCGCCTCCACGGCCGCTTCCACCGCGTCCTGGTCGACGCGCCCTGCTCGGGAACCGGATCCTGGCGGCGCAACCCGGATGTCCGCTGGTCGCCTCACGCGGCCATCATCGCCGAACTGACGGCGCTCCAGGCAACCATCCTCGCCCGCGCCAGCCGCTTCGTGCAGCCCGATGGCCTTCTCGTCTACGCGACCTGCTCGCTCTTGCCCCAGGAAAACGAACGTCAGGTCGAGGCGTTCCTCTCGGCGAACCCCGGCTTCACGCATGTTCCGGCGCGCGCCCACTGGACCACGCTGACGGGTACCGCATGGCCCTGCAGCGATGGCGACTTCCTGAAGCTGTCTCCCGCCCGCAATGGCACCGACGGCTTCTTCGCCGCGCTTTTGCGAAAGGCCGCAATTCGGGCATAGTTGCCGGCGAAGATCCCCCGACGCCAGCAGCGGAGCCGGACAGGCCATGCGCCCACCCTTCTATGTCACCCAGCTCAAGCGTGACCTCGACATGTGGATCAGCCAGGGCCTGGTCCCGGCCGAGAACCGTGAGCGCATCCTCGCCACGATCGATGTCCCGACGATCCGGGGGCGGCTCGAATCGATCCTCGCCATCTTCGGCGCCATCCTGATCGCCGCCGGCGCGCTGTCCTTCGTGGGCGCAAACTGGGCCGAGATGTCAAAGGGCGCCCGTCTCGTCGTGCTGTTCGGATCGATGTGGCTTGCCTATGCGGCTGCCGTCTGGACCCGCCAGACCGGCCGCGACCTTGTCGGCGAAGCCTTCCTGCTCCTCGGCGTGCTGCTGTTCGGAGCGAACATCTGGTTCGTCGCGCAGACCTACAACATCAACGCCCACTATCCCGACGGCACGATGCTCTGGGCGCTGGGTGCACTGGTGACAGCCCTCCTCGCGCCCTCGCGCGCCGCACTCGCCGCCGCGCTCGCCATCGGCAGCCTCTGGACATTCCAGGAGTCGACGAACTTCGAGGGCCCCCTGCATGTCCAGTTCATCCTGTTCTGGGCCGTGTGCGCAGCGCAGGCGGCCAGCATCAGCTGGCGTCCCGGCATCCACCTCGCCGCGCTCAGCCTCATTCTGTGGTTCGTGGTGTCGAACGACAGCCTCCAGCACCTTCTCCACTGGAGCGACGCAGAAATCGCATCGATCTATGTCTTCCTGCCCCTTCTCATCTGGTCGGTGACCCAGATCCGCGAAACCGGGCCGAACGGCATCGGCCTGATGATCGGGCACTATGCCTTCTTCACCTTCATCGCCGCCTTCTCTGTCATCCATCTCTTTGCCGGCCATGAGGTGGGAACCTCGCTGTCGTGGATCTTCTTTGCCGCGATCGCCTCGCTGATGACGCTGGGTGCAGTCATGCTGCCCCTCCAGCGCAAGGGCGCCTCGGGCCTCGACATTGCCGGCACCTTCTTTGCCCTCGCAGCGACCATCTTCTACGTGACGCAGACCCGCAGCGAACCCAGCGGCACAGAGGTGCCCTATCTGATCTGCTCGCTCATCGTCATCCTCTGGAGCCTCTCGCGCGGCGCCCGCCTCGATGACCGCTTCGTGATCAACTGGTCGATCGTCGCCTTCGGCGCCTGGGTGCTCTACACCTATTTCGAGCTCTTCTCTGCGCTCATGGACCAGGCCGTGTTCTTCACGGTCGGCGGCGTCCTGCTGATCCTTCTCGCCCTCGGCCTCGAACCGCTGCGCCGGCGCCTCCTCGCCGGTGCCGTCAAGCAGGGAGAACCCGGCCAATGAGCAGGCTGCGCATCCTCCTGATTGTCGCCATCCAGACCATCGCCCTTGGCTGGATGATCCTCGACCGGCAGCACATGCTCGACAGCAGTCGCACCGTGACGCTCAAGGTCATTCCCGTGGACCCCCGAGACCTTTTCCGTGGCGACTATGTCGTGTTGAACTACGAGATCTCCCGCCTCGACATGGCCAGGCTCGACGGCACAAACACCTTGGCGCCGGGCAACACGATCTATGTCCGCCTGCATCGCACGGGCGAAACATGGACCGCCGTCGCCCTGTCGGACACGCACGAGCAGCCGTCCAATACCGAACTCAGCCTGAAGGCGCAGGTCCTCAGCATGGATGCGCCCGGGAACGGCGCCAGCCAGTTCATCACCCTCAGCTACGGGATCGAGAGCTACTTTGTCCCGCAAGGCACGGGACTTGCCATAGAGGACGCAGCCCGCAAGGGCACGATCAGCATCGACGCAGCCGTCGACGAAAAGGGCCGCGCCGCGATCAAGGCCATCCGCCAGGATGGCAAGCCGGTCTATGTCGAGGGAATCCTCTAGCCGCGCGCAGCAGCAGGCACTGCCTGCTGCCGCGCTGACAGGCATTACTCAGCCGACGGGAAAGGCCCCAGCGGGAAAGGCTTGTCGCTGCTGATGAGCAGGATGTAGCTCAGGCACTGCCCTACATATTTCGCACCCACGGCGACGAAGCGGCGGAACTGCTCATGCGGCTCCTTGTTGAAGGCCACCAGCACCCACATCACGACCGCGAGCACAAGCAGGCTCCAGAACGCGAACCAGGCAATCACCGCATACATCACCGACAGGAGCAGGCGCTCCCACTGGAACGTCCGGACTTCCACTTCACGACCCGTAGGTTGCGGTTCATAGGCGGCATCTGGCTGTGACATTGACAGTCTCCTTCCATCGCCCGCATGGCGGGCATGAAGCCCAACAGATGGGGTGGGAGCACTGCATAATCAAGCCGCGCGTAGCGTCACGGTATCGAAAGGATCAACACCGGCAAACCTGACCGCAAGGATGTGTTAACGCCTGAACCGGCCGCGCCTTTCAAATAGCGGAAACAGCACGAGGCCAGCGACGAACCCGCCCATATGCGCCTCCCATGCAATCATGGCCCCAAACCCGTCGGGCGTGAACCCGCTCGCCCCCAGCGCATAGTTCAAAAGGCTCCATACAACCGCGGCCGCCATCACCTGACGGCTGAACAGCGGCATGAGCGGCGCGTCGACCGGCGTGTACCAGCCGCGCAGGATGAACCGGAACGACGCCCCGAGCACACCGCTGACCGCCCCCGAGGCACCAATCACCGGGACGACCGACGATGGATACAGCAGCACGTGCACGAGGGCACCGGCCAAGGCTGTCACCGCGAACAGCAGAAGGAAAAGCCAAGGCCCCGTCCGCCGCGCCACGATGCTCCCGAACACGAGGAACCAGAGCGAATTCAGCGCAAGATGCGCAAGGTCAAGGTGCAGGAAGGCGTGCGTGACCAGCTGCGTCCACGCCGGCAGCCAGAGCCAGGCCGTAGCCCACCCGCTCGTATCGGTTACATGCAGTGGATGAAGCCCGAAATTGAAGATCATCCAGGTGCGGTTGCCATCGCTGCCCAGCATCTGGATCGCATGGACAACAACGAACGAGAGGATGAGGACCTGCACCACCGCTGGCGCATTCAGGAGCGGACCCTGCGCCTCGCGCTCCTCGTCGGGAGAGGCTGGCGTCACGCCGGATGTCCGCGCATCAGCGCCGCCTCCACGAGCGGCAACCGGTCATTCCCGAAATACATGTCGGTTCCATCGACATACATCGTTGGCGAGCCGAAGCCGCCACGCGCGATCAGTTCATCCGTGTTGGCCCTGAGCCTGTCCTTGATCGACGGCTCATCGATCCGCTGGAGGAAGGCCTCGGCGTCCAACCCCACGCCCCGCGCAATCTGCGCCAGCACCGTAGGCTGGCTGATATCCTCGAGCGTGCTCCAGTAGGCTTCGAAGACCGCCTGCGCATAGGCAACGAGCTTGCCCTCATCCAGCGCCACGATCGCCCCGCGCATGGCCTTGACCGAATTCACCGGAAACACCGGCGGCTGACCGATCCTCACGCCCGCATGGCGCGCCCAGTCCTGCAGGTCCTTGAAATAATAGACGGTCTTGCGCGGTTCGGGCTTCGCCCGGCGCTCATAGACCTCCTGGTTCACCGCATTGAACACCCCGCCCACGAGAATGGGCTTCCAAACGATCTCGGCCCCCGTCCGCGCCACGATCTCATGCACGCGGGCAAAGGCAAGATAGGTCCACGGGGACGAACAATCGAAGAAGAACTCCAGACGCTTGGCCATCGCGCAAACCTTCAGGTAGAGCAGGTTGTGTCAGCCCTCCGACTTGAACCCGAATTTCCGTCGCGCAGCAATCCCCCTCGGGCCCTCCCCCCGCCGCAGCGGCGCCGCTCTCGAATCTCCTGTAAGAGATGCGTAAGAGGCAAGGCGCGCTTGCCCCACGTGTCGCCCGGAGGAACAGCCGTCGCATGCCACAATTCCATATCCCCGTCGAACTCGACTACCTTGCCATTTTCGCATGGGCCCTCTCCGGCGCCATCCTGGGGCTCAAGCGCCGCCTCGACCTCATCGGCGTCCTTGTCATCGCGACCGTTTCATCCGTGGGCGGAGGACTGATCCGTGACGGCATGATGCTGCAGCGCACGCCACCCGTGCTCACCGAAACATTCTACCTGCCGCTGATCGTGCTGGCCTCGATGCTGGCCATCGTCTTCAAGGAATGGATCCGCACCTCGGCAACGGTCGAACGCATGGTCAGTGCCATCGATGCACTGGCGACGCCGGCGTTCGCCGTCATCGGCATGGAGCTCGCGCTTCGTGCGAACATCCACATGCCCGGGGTCCTTCTCGTGGGCTGCATCAGCGGCATGGGCGGCGGCCTGATCCGGGACATCATGCTGGGCGAAGTCCCGGAAGTCCTGAAGCCGGGTCATTACCTCGTCATCCCCTTGATCGGTGCATGCATATTCTTTCTGGTCTTCACCCGCGCGCTCGGCGCCGACGCCACCCCGATCGCCTGGGTCACGGTGCTGGCATTCTTCGTCTTCCGCGTGCTCACCCTGCGCTTCGGCTGGCAGACAAGTCCGCTGATCCGCGATGACCGGGACTAGAGCCCCAGCACCTGCTTGGCGATCACGTTCTTCTGGATCTCCTCGGTGCCGCCTTCGATCGTGTTGGCGCGCTGCCGGCAATAGAGCGGCATCGCCCCCTTGGCGTGGCTGGGCCCGATGAAGCCCGCGTTCGAACCAGCCTCGAGCGCGCCGATCTGCCACGGGCTTGCATAATGCCCCGTGACCTCGAGCAGCAGTTCGCTCAGCGCCTGGCTGATATAAGTCCCTTTCGACTTCAGGATCGCCCCACCATTGCCTGCCGTGCCGGTCTTGGCCTCGTAGAGCACACGCTGGTTCGTGATCCTCAGCGCCTCCAGCTCAATCTCGATCTCGGTCAGCTTCCGGCGGAAATCGGCATCAGAGATCAACGGCATTCCGTCGGACAGTTCCTCAAGCCCGACCGCCTTGATCTGCTTCACCAGCTTCGTCGACTGCGCAATCTGCGCAATCAGCGCGCGCTCGTTCCCCAGGAGGAACTTTGCATAGGTCCACCCCTTGTTCGGCTCACCGATCAGGTTATCGGCCGGCACCTGTACATTCTCGAAGCGGATCTCGTTGAGGATATGCGCACCATCGATCGTGATGATCGGCCGGTGGCTGATCCCCTTCGAGCGCATGTCGATCAGCAGGACCGAGATGCCTTCCTGCGGCTTGCCATCGGTCGAGGTGCGCACCAGCGCAAACATCCAGTCGGCCTTGTGGCCGTAGGAATTCCAGATCTTCATGCCGTTGACGACGAAATGGTCGCCCTCGCGCACGGCCATGGTCCGCAACGTCGCGAGGTCTGACCCGGCGTTCGGCTCCGAATAGGCCTGGCACCAGAGGTGCTCGCCACTGGCGGCCGGCGGCAGGAAGCGCGCCTTCTGTTCCGGCGTGCCGAAGGCCGCAATCACGGGCCCCACCATCTTCACCGCAAAGGGCGACAGCGGCGGACACCCCGCCAGTGCCATCTCCTCGTCGAAGACATAAAGCCGCGTATGGTCCCAGTCGCACCCGCCGATCTCGACGGGCCAACCCGGCGCCCCCCAGCCATGCCCCGCGAGGATGCGGTGCCACCGCCGTCCATCTTCGACGGTCATGCGAAGGCCGGCATCGGACTTGGCCCTGAGATCCGCAGGCAACAACTTCGAAATCGTCGCGCGCACCTCGCTGCGGAAGGCGATGTCCGCCGCGCTCTCGTTCAGGTCCATGGGCGTCACTCTCCGGCAAGGGGATGTTGAGGCATCCAAGCCTAACCCCACAGCCGCGACACTGTCATCCCGTGAATCGTGCAGGCTCGCGCTACGTATTGCGCGACCAGACCTTGCCGATCTGCACGTCGGCATCGGCGGCAAGGTTGAACCAGGCTGTCTTGCCGTTGCGCGCATCGGCGACGAACAGCCGGTCCGCACCACCGAGCTGGCGGGTGAGTTCGTTGCGCACGGCACCCGCCGACAGGCGCGAGCGCAGGATCCATGCATTGTGCGTCAGCCGGTAGAAGGCACCAAGCCCCCGTATGGCCGCGTCAAGCCCGATCAGTGCCGGACTGCCCGCGCGCACCTCTGCGACGATCACGAGGTTCGCCTCCTCCTGCGCGTCGCACTGCACCGCTTCATCGGGCCCGGTGGTCACCGCAGCGCCGATCCCCGCCGGCGTCGGTGCAGCCGGCTGGCGCAGCTCGCGTGGCGTTTCCGCCACGAAGAGCTGCATCAGGAACGGATCATCGATCGCCGTGATCCAGGGCCCCGCTTCCCCCGCGCGGACGACCGAATGTGGCGCAACCCGGCCTTCCTTCACAAACCCGGAAATCTGCTCGCCGGTATAGGGCCCGTAGACCCTGCCAGCGACATTGATCGACCAGAAGCTGTCTCGGATTTCCCGGGCGATGCGCGTCGAGGACGACATGAAACGGCTCACGATCCCGCGGCAGGGTTGACCAGAACAATTCACGTGCCCGGCTGCGTCTCTTCGGCTAAGCAGTTTGCATGCCATTCCAATTCGGGACACGAGCGCCCGCAGGGAGAAACCATGTCGAACCATGAATTCTGCACCGTCGAGCGCGACGGCAAGCTGACCATCGTGACGATGAACCGCCCGGACGTGATGAACGCGCTGCATCCACCCGCCAACATGGAACTCGAGAAGGTCTTCAACGCCTTCGCCGCAGACCCGGACCAGTGGGTCGCCATCATAACCGGCGCAGGGGACAAGGCCTTCAGCGCAGGCAATGACCTGAAGTATCAGGCGGCAGGCAATCCCATTACCGTGCCGGCCACCGGTTTCGCGGGCCTGACGTCGCGCTTCGACCTGAACAAGCCGGTGATCGCGGCCGTCAACGGCCTGGCCATGGGCGGAGGCTTCGAGATTGCCCTTGCCTGCGACATCATCGTGGCCGCAGAGACAGCCGTTTTCGCCCTACCCGAGCCGCGCGTCGGTCTTGCCGCACTGGCCGGCGGCCTTCACCGCCTGCCGCGTGAGATCGGCACCAAGCGCGCCCTCGGCATGATCCTGACAGCCCGACGCGTACCGGCAACGGAAGGACAGTCGCTGGGTTTCGTCAACGAGGTCTGCAAGCCCGGCGAGGTCGTTGCCTCCGCGCGCCGCATCGCAGCCCAGATCCTCGAATGCTCGCCCATGTCCATCCGCGCGTCGAAGGAAACGGTCTATCGCGGACTTGCCGAACCCAGCCTTGAAGCCGCCATCGAAGCCCAGCGCAAGTTCGACGCCGTCCGCGCCATGTTCACGAGCGAGGACCTGATTGAAGGCCCGATGGCCTTCGCGCAGAAGCGCGCCCCTCAATGGAAGGGGCGCTGAAAAAGGTCTGATCTGGGAAAGATGATCAGGCGGCCTGCTCGGCACCCATCGACAGCTGTTCCGACAGGCTGCCGCGCGATGGCGGCATCTCGCTGAACTCGATGGCAAAGCCGTTCTCGTTGTGGCGCACGACGCGACCGCGCATCTTGCCAACCATCACCTGCTCGCCAAGCGGCGGCCACTCGGCCGCCTCGACGGCAACGCCGCCGAGCGACAGGTCGATCACGCGCGCCGCAAGCTCGCTGCCATCGGCACGACGAACCATCGCTGCACCCTTTGTCTGCTCGCGCTCGAAACGGCGCCCCTCGGCGCCCTTTGCCTTGACCGGCTCACCGAAACCAACACCCAGCCGCTCCTGCAGCTTCTCGCGTCGCAAGGGCGACAGCACAAGCCGCACCGCAATTCCCCGCTCGTCAACGCGGGCAACGACACCCTCGAGACGCCCGAGGTCTTCGACATAGGCGATGATGACCGAGCCTTCCTCAGCCGGGATCGAGGCCACGATGTTCATGCCGCCAATCGAGATATCGTCGACGATACCTGCATTCTCGCTGCCATCCGGGAGCAGGAACCGCACATGCAGGTTGAGCCGCGACCGCGACTGCCGGCGGCGTTCCTGCGCGGAAACCGAAACGCTTGACTGATCGTCGTACATGGGCCACCTACAACAGACGCAAAGGCCACAAAGGGCCACAGAGCGCTCTCAACACAGCGCAGTCTAAGGCGAGGTAGTTAACGCTCTGTTGCGAAGGCAGACCAGCTCGATACAACAAGACCGCGGTAGAATCTGAAGGCAATGGCCGGCGATTAACATGACCTTAGCTCAATTCGACTTTGTGATCGCCGGCGCGGGCAGCGCGGGTTGCGTGCTCGCGAATCGGCTGTCCGAGAACCCTGCAAACCGCGTGCTGCTGCTTGAAGCCGGCCCCGAGGACAAGAGCACCCTGATCCACATGCCCGCGGGCGTGGCCTCGCTCTTGACCACACGCAATGCCCACAACTGGGGCTTCGAAACCGAGGGCTCGCCGAAACTCCATAACCGCCGGGACTTCTGGCCGCGCGGCAAGGGCCTGGGCGGTTCGTCATCGATCAATGGCATGGTCTATATCAGGGGACACGCGCGCGACTACGACCACTGGCGGCAGTTGGGCCTCGACGGATGGTCCTTCGCCGACATCCTTCCCTACTTCAAGAAGTCCGAAACAAATGAGGCCGGCGCCAACGACTTCCGCGGCGGATCCGGCCCGCTGCATGTCAGCAACGCGTCGCAATCCTCGCCCATCTACGGCGTGGCCGTCGAAGCCGGCCGCCAGGCGGGCTACAAGGTCACGAACGATTTCAATGGCGATCAGCAGGAAGGCTTCGGCTTCTTCCAGCTCACGATCCGCAACGGCAAGCGCTGCTCGGCAGCGGCAGCCTACCTCGCACCCGTGCGCAACCGGCCCAACCTGCAGGTCATCACGGGCGCCATGATCTGTCGCGTCCTGTTCGACGGCAAGCGCGCCATCGGCATCGAGTACGAACGAGAAGGAAAGCGCGTGGAGACGCGCGCGACGCGCGAGGTCATCCTCTCCTGCGGCGCGATCGGAACACCGCAGGTCCTGCTGCTCTCGGGCATCGGCGACCGGGAATACCTGCAGCGCTTCGGCCTGCCGGTGAAGGCACACCTGCCGGGCGTCGGCCAGAACCTGCAGGACCATCTCGACGTCAACGTGCAATACCGCTGCACCCAGCCCGTCACCGCCTACGCACAGGCGTCCAACCCGCTGCGCATGGCTGCCGTCGGTGTTCAGTACCTGCTGCTGGGAACGGGCCCCGGCCGCACCCAGGGCCTCGAAGCGGGCGCCTTCATCAAGAGCCGGCCCGAGCTCGAAGTCCCCGACCTGCAGATGCACCTGTTCAACGCCCCCTTCAGCGACCATGGCCGCAAGCGCCTGCAGATGCACGCCTTCGGCCTGCACATGTGCGCCCTGCGCCCGGAGAGCCGCGGCTTCGTGTCCCTGAAATCAGCGGATCCGAACGACACGCCCCTGATCCAGCCGAACTCTCTCTCGGCCGAGGCCGACCTCGTCACGCTGCGCGAAGCCGTTCGCATCGCCCGCCGCATCGTGGCCCAACCGGCCTTCGACGCCTATCGCGGCGAGGAGCTCAACCCCGGCGCCCACGCCCGCACCGATCACGAGATCGATGACTTCATTCGCCGCACGGCGATCACCATCTATCACCCGGTGGGCACGGCGCGGATGGGCAATGACCCGTTGGCCGTGGTCGATGCCAGCCTCAAGGTCCGCGGGATCGATGGGCTCAGGGTTGTCGACGCCTCTGTCATGCCAACGCTGGTTGGTGGCAACACCAACGCCCCCGTCATGATGATCGCCGAGAAGGCATCCGACCTGATCCTGGGCCGGCCACCGTTGCCGCCGGAGCACAGGAAGGTCGCAGAAGACCGGCAGGAACGGTTGTCCGCCCGCGGCCCGGCCGCCGCCCATCCAGTTTGACCTAGGCGAGCGGCCCCGGGACGCGTATCCTGAGGCGTCTAAGGTAGAGGGACCGGTTATGGTAAAGCGTTCAGCGATGGCCGGCCTGGCCATGGTTCTTGGGATCATGTTGTTCTCGGCACCCGCGGCCCAGGCACGCAACCTCCATTTCGACATCTGGTGCGAGGAGCAGGGCTTTGACGAGAAGCGCTGCGAGGAACGCCGCCCCGAGGACGTCAAGCAGTTCGAGGAATACTGGCGCTCGGTCGAGCGCTACGAGGAGCGTTATTACGTCGAGCGTGAAGACGACAAGAACTTCCGTGACAAGCTCAACAACCTCGACAACCTGTCCGAACCGGGCCTGCAGTCCTACGACCCGTCGGACTCCCCCCGCCCCGAATAGGCGACAAGGCTCCATCATCCGGACCAAAAAAGGGCGCCTCGCGGGCGCCCTTGAAGTTTCTGATGTGGAGGAGTCGAGAAAGTCGAGGCACGTCCGGAGAACCTGAATTCAGGGTCTGGCCGAAACCAGACGCAGCTGCGGCCCGGCCTTGCGACCATCCCGCGCGACACCCTCCAGAACCGCAGGCATGTCGCCGGTCAGGATGGCGCTGGCACCCAGGCGCATCCGCACCAGATTGCGACCATAGAGCCGGCTCAGCGGCTCAAGCGACTGGAAGTGACCCAGGATATAGCTGGTTTCGCCCCGCGCATCCGCATAGGGAAGCAGCAGCACTTCGGCATTCAGCGGGCGTCCGTCAGCCGTTTCGGCGAGGCATACCGCAACCGTTGGCACGCTCAGATGCGCCGTGCGCACCAGCGAGGTGGTGGCCGCATCACGCGAGACATCGGCAAAGAGGTGGATGAAGCTGCTGCCGCGCAGTTCGCGCCCGAACAGGTCGCACACCCCCGTGCCAGCGAGCACAAACGAGAACCTGTCGCCGCTCTCGCGCTTCAGCAGGAACGTGAAGGCCAGATGTTTCTTGATGTCCCGGGGAACGATCGAGGTCTTTGCGGGTGCAAGCTGCTCGCCACGCATGGCGCGCCAGTAATTCAGGAGAGACTGTGTTTGCATGTGGCGCATGGCCTTGGCATCCTGTTACGGTCCACCCTGTCCCTCTTTCAGGTCAAAACAAGGATAGGCGTCCGTATCCTCCGGACTGCCAGAAGCGTGCCAGTGCGATGCTGAACACGGGCAACAGCCAGCAGTCGCGCCATTTGCGCCAACCGCAGGGTTGCCGTGGGATTAACGGCGGCCCTCAACCCCCGATCGGCCCCCCGTTGCGACGCCGGACCACAAGCACGGCGGGTCGCCCCGGCACACCCGACTTGAAATCGGGCCACACCTTGTTCGGTTTTGGATCAATGTCCTCGCCGGGATGCTGGACGGCAAGGAACAGGGTTTCGCCATCCGGCGTGAATTCGGGCCCGGTCGCCTCTGCACCACGTGGCACATTGAGGAAGAGACGTGGCTTTGCCCGCTGCGGTCCATCGACGGCGCAGGCAAACAGGCCGTTCGGGATCGGCTTGCGGAATGACCAGCGCCGGTTGTCCGTCCCGATCCACAGGCGCCCCTTCGGATCGAAGACCAGGTTGTCGGGCCCGGACAGCGCGGACACATCGGGGTCCTGCGCGTACTCGCCCTCGAGCGGTCCTGCGAGCAGGAAGACGGACCAGTTGAAGCGCTCGGCCGCGTGGTCGATCGAGGCGCCCTCGCCTGGCGGGACGAGCTCGAGGATATGTCCGTCCTCGTTTTCCGCCCGGGGATTGGCCGCGTCGACGTGGACTTCCTTGCGGTCATTGTTGCGCGTCAGGTTGACGAAAACGTGGCCTGTCACCGGCGAGACGTCGATATCCTCGGGCCGGTCCATCGGCGTGCCACCCGACACCTGCGCCGCGCGACGGGCATCGATAACCACATCGGCCTGCGAGGTGAACCCGTGCTCTGCCGTCAGCATGCCCTGGCCATGAACCAGCGGAACCCATGTCACGCCGTCCTCATCGAAGCGGGCAACGCTCAGCGTTCCCTCGTCCAGCAGGCGACCATTGGCTGTACCCGCGGCCGGGTCGAACGTGCCGTCGGACACAAAGCGGAAGACGAACCCCCACGTGCGATCCTCCCCCATGTAGACCACAACCCGGCCATCCTTGTTGACGACCGGGGTCGCCGCCTCATGGCGACAGCGCCCGAGTGCCGTACGCTTGATGGGCGCAGCGTGGGGCGAGAAGGGATCAACCTCCACCATCCAGCCGAAGCGATTGGACTCGCGCGGTTCGACCGACACGTCGAAACGCTTGTCCACCCGTCCCCACGGCATCCGCCGCAGCGGTGCGCCCGCGTCGACCGCAGCCTGCTCGGCCGCCGTCAGGCCGGCCTGCGCCACCAACAGGGACTCGCTTTCCCGATCGCCGTCGGGGATGCGGCCGATGAAGTAGGACTGGAAATTCTCCTCGGCCGACAGAACCGTACCCCAGGGCGTCTTGCCGCCGGCGCAGTTGCCGAGCGTTCCCTTGACCCGCCGTCCCGAAGGATCCTCGCGTGTCTGCAGGCGTTCATTGCCAGCCGCGGGCCCCCGGATCTCCATCGGCGTCGTGGCACTGATGCGCCGCGCCAGCTTGCTCTCGAGGTCGACCTGCCACTTTCCATCGCGCTTGACGAGGCTCACGACACTCAGGCCCACGGCCTCCTGCGCGAGCGCAACGCTCGCTGCGGTGTATCGGGGCACCTTTCGGCCGGCCGCCGTCATGCCTTCAAGCGTTACATACTCGTGATTGACCACCAGCACGCCACGCTCGGGCTGGCCAGCCACCTTGGGCGCTGGCAGGAAGGCGACATAATCGCAGGCAAAACCAAACTGCTGCTTCTGCGTCCGGGCCGTCAGCTGACCGGGCCTGAACTTGGGACCATCAGCCCGCAACATGTCGCCCCAGCGGATCAGGACCTCGGCCTCATAGTCGTCAGGCACCGCATGCGTATCGATGACCTCGGACGGCATGGGCTTGAAGTCGAACGCGGGAGCGCTGGCAACAGCCCCCTCCCGCCCGACGGAAGGCGTTGCACAAGCTGCCAGCGCGGGCGCGACAACAGCCGCGCCCGCACCCATCAGGAACAGGCGTCGCGAGATCAATGTCCGGATGGGGGCCGGTGCGTTTGCAGCGACACGGTCTGCCCCCTGATCTTGCCAGTGCATCTTGGTGAAAGCCTCCGAAGAATTAAGACCATGAAATCTAGAGCGGTTTGATGTCCCTTGCATGACGCTTCCAGTTTTCCACATAGTGCAGCGCCGACAACCTGTTCATGGCTTCCTCGCGCTCGCCCGCCTGCCGGATCACGCGGCCGGGGGCACCCATGACCACGGAATTATCAGGGATTTCCTTGCCCTCCGTGATCAGCGTATTCGCGCCAATAAGGCAGTTTTTCCCGATCCGCGTGCGGTTCAGGATGACCGACCCGATCCCGATCAGCGTGTTGTCGCCGATGGTGCAGCCATGCAGCATCACCATGTGCCCGACAGTCACGCCGGCGCCAATCGTCAACGGCACCCCGGCATCGCTGTGCAGCACCGACCCGTCCTGAACGTTCGAGTTCTCGCCGACCGTGATGAGGTCCATGTCACCCCGGATGATAGCCCCGAACCAGACGCTCGCGCCAGCCAGAAGCCGCACATTGCCGATCACCGACGCGCTGGGCGCGATCCAGTAATCCCCCGCAGGCGGCAGCTGCGGAACGATCTCTCCAAGCCTGTACGCTGTCATCCTTGCGAAACTCCCCTGCGAGCGCCCCCGAAACCTGTCCTTATCGCCCCTTTCGCCCGGATGCAAAACCCTGAGCCCCCCGGCTCAGGCCCTCCCGCACAGGTTGCCCCAGCGCCCTGACCGATACCAAATCGCGTAGTTCCCAAACGAATCAATTGTGCCAAATTCGAACCACCGCGCACCGGATCCCCCTGATTTCCCGGGGTGCGGCTCAGAACATGCATGTCAGACCGTCATGTCCCGGAATCCGTCGACGGATCCAGGCAGTGGAGTTTTGAAATGAAAACAGGATCGCTGGTCCTCGCGACCCTTGCGTTGCTCGCCGCGGCCAGCCCCGCCGCGGCTGAACGTTTCACGAGCTGGTACGGCGCCATCGAAGGCGGTGGCAACTGGATCGAGCAATTCGAGTTGCAGGAATACCTGACCCCTCCGGCAGGCCCCACGACAGACGCGATGATGCGCAGCCAGCCGGGCTGGGCCGGGCTCGTGACCGTCGGCTACGCCTTCCCCGAGGAATGGCGTCTCGAGCTCGAGGGCGGCTACCGCTACAACAAGCTCGACACGATCCTGCCAGCCGGTGGCGTCACCTCGCCCATCGACGGGCACTTCCGCAACATCACCGTCATGGCAAACGCGGTCCATGACATCGTGTCACCGAAAGGTGTGGTCCTGTCGCTGGGCGCCGGCGTCGGCGCAGTCCACAGCCGCCTCGACAGCCCGGCACTTGCATCGGACTTCGACGGCGATGACGTCTCCCTCGCCTTCCAGGGCATCGCGGGGCTCAGCGTACCGGTCAATGACTGGCTGGACATGTCGCTGAACTACCGCTTCCTCTATGTCCGCGCGATGAACCTCGTCGACGAGAACACGGCCGCCCCCGCGCTTGCGACCGTCAGCCTCGAAGACTTCAAGAGCCACACGCTGTCGCTCGGCTTCCGCTTCGGTAGCCGCCCCGGCGAGGCACCGCTGGTACAGGCCGAGGCACCGCCGCCGCCGCCCCCGCCACAGGTGCCGCGCCAGTTCATCGTCTTCTTCGGCTTCAACAAGTGCAACATCACGGCCAGCGCCGACAGCGTCCTGTCCGAGGCGGCGAACGCCGCCCGCCAACTTGGAACCGTGACAGTCCGCATCTCCGGCCACACCGACACCGTCGGTTCGGTCTCAGCCAACCAGAGGCTCTCCCAGTGCCGCGCCAACGCCGCGCGCCTCAACCTCATTGGCAAGGGCGTGCCCGATAGCGCGATCCGGGCGATGGGTTTCGGCGAAAGCCAGCTTCTGATCCAGACAGCCGACGGCATGAAGGAACCCCAGAACAGGCGTGTAAACGTCGATCTGGACTAGCCGCGGCGGTAAACCGGCATCGTGCAGTTCAACGGCGGGACGAAAATCCCGCCGTTTTTCTTGTTTTGGGCGAACCATGACAGGCCTCAAGGCACCAAGATCCTGCATGCGGCACGCATCCGCGTTCCCTGCCCGTCGTCTTCATGCGAAGATTACCGCCTGTTTCGAGGGCCCCGCCATGATTGCCCGCCTGGGTTTCGTCCTGCTGTTCCTGACCGGCATCGCGCTTGTATTCGCATGGCTGTCGGACTGGGGCTATTCGATCCCGCTCGAGAAGGCCGTCAAGGCAGACCTCATTTCGAACGCCACACCGGCCCGCATCAACGGCCTGATCCTCCAGGCGCTCGAGCGTGACGACATCGAGGAAGCCGACATGTATGTCGAGATCGCCCGCTTCCTCGACTATCAGCTGCCCGAAGGCACCCTCGCGCGCCTCAGGGACGCCCATGAGCTCTCGGCCACTGTGGTGCGCAACACCTACCAGTTCGGCGAGGGCTTCGTGACCGGCACCGGCGAATCCACCGCCGGGCTCGCCGGCGCCGTGACCTCCGACCTGACCGTGATCGGTGACCTGCGCGATATCGCGCGCGAGGGCGGACTGATGCTGGCGGGCCAGGAGTACTCCGAGCTCATCCTCGGCCTGTCGGTCGTCGGCGTCGGCCTCACCGCGGCAACAATCGCAACAGGTGGTGGCGGCATCGTCGCCAAGGCCGGCATCTCGCTGGTCAAGGCAGCCCGCCGCACCGGACGGCTCACGGCGGAATTCTCGACCGCGCTCACCCGCCTGACCACGGACGCCGTCAACATGCCGCTCCTGCGGCGGGCAATCAGCAGCGTCGACCTGACCGACATCAACCGGACCCAGCGCGTGATGGCCGATTATGGCCGCAATGTCCGCGCCGCGCGCCTGCTGCCCGTGCTCACGCGCATGGGCGAGATCAGCAACCGCGTGGGGCCCGCCGAGACCGTCCGCCTGATGAAATTCGTGCGCACCGGCGAGAACCTCGACGACGTCGCCGGCATGACCACGCGCTTCGGGATCAGGTCACGCGGCATCATGGAACTGACCGGCAAGATCGCGCTCCGCTCGTTCAAGACAAGCTTTCGCATCCTGGAATGGGTCGCCAGCCAGCTCATCGGCCTGCTGGCGTGGATCGGCGGGCTGATCCTGATGATCCTGATGCGTGGCATCAACCTGTTCAAGCGCGCACGGATCTGAACGCAGGGCCAGAAAGCAAAGAGGCCCCGCAGCACGACACTGCAGGGCCCCAGCCTTGGCAGATTGCCGAACTCAGGGATTGAAGTGCCAGTTCAACCGCGCCGTCACGGTGTGAAGCTCCGGCTCGAAGTCACGCGTGACTGACGCCGCACCCTGTGTGGCGACGTGGTCGGCCGACCCGAAGTGATAGTAGTCGTATTCGAGCGCGAGCGACACGTCGCCCGACAGCATCTGCTCGAAACCAGCCCCGGCAGTCCAGCCCTCGTGGTCCTCGGTGGTCGAATAGGCACCAGTTTGAGGCACAGACGTATCAACAAGGGAATGATCATAGCGGGCGAGCGCAAAGCCGCCCTTCACGTACACCAGCGAGTCGCCAAACGCGTAACCGCCCCGCAGCGTGGCTGCCGCGTTCCAGTCGGAGTTCAGCGTGCGCACGTTGTCGAAATCGCTAGTATCGATCAGGGTCTCATCGAGGTCGGCATAGGAACCGGACACCTCGATGCCTACGACAAACGACGAGAACTGGTAGAGATACCCGATCTGCGCACCGCCCACGACGCCATCCAGCGAGAAGTCCTGTGCCGTTCCAACCAGCGACGAGTCATAGGCGAACCCGCCTCCGGTCTCGGCCGTCTTGGTCGAGGCAACATCGCCCCACGCGCCACCCGCGTGACCACCGAGGTACACGCCCGTCCACGGTCCACTGGCCTCGGCCGGCGCGGCAAAGGCGAACAACAGTCCAAATCCGGCAGATGCCAGCAGCTTGATCTTGGTCATGAGAACCCCACGGTTGCTTGTTCTTGTGCACGAGGCGACGCGGCCATTCGGCTCTGCCGTCGAATCAATACAGGACGAGGCTAGCCACAGGCGGCAGCGCACAACACCAAGGAGGACGCGCATGGAGCCAAGGCCCGCAACCTGTCCTCAGGGCCGTTCCGGTAATGCCAAGCGACGGCTCTGGAAAACTCAATGAACCAGTTCAAGCGCGAGAGCCGTCGCCTCGCCTCCGCCGATGCACAGCGAGGCGACACCCCGCTTGACGCCGCGCGTCTGCATCGCATTGATCAGCGTCGCAACGATACGCGCGCCTGACGCCCCGATCGGATGCCCCAGGGCGCAAGCCCCGCCATTCACGTTGACCGCATCATGCGCAAGGCCGAGCTCACGCATCGCAATCATGGCCACGACCGCAAACGCCTCGTTGATCTCGTAGAGGCCCACATCGCCAGCCTTCCAGCCAGCCCGGTCGAGCACTTTCTGGATGGCACCGACCGGCGCCGTCGTGAACCAGCGCGGCTCTGCCGCATGGCTCGCCTGCGCCACGATGCGCGCCGCAACCGGCGCTCCAAGCCGGCCAACAGCATCCCCGCGCGCCAGAACCAGCGCCGCCGCACCATCCGAGATGGACGACGAATTCGCCGCCGTCACTGTTCCGTCCTTGGCAAACGCAGGCTTCAGCGTCGGGATCTTGGCCGCATCCGCCTTGCGCGGCTGCTCGTCCATGGCAACCGTCGCTGTTCCCGACCGCCCCTGCACGGCCACCGGTTCGATCTCGGCCGCAAAGGCACCGCTGGCCTGCGCGGCCTTCGCGCGGCTGAGCGAGGCAATCGCATAGTCATCCTGCTGCGTGCGCGTGAACTGGAAGTGCCGCGCCGCATCCTCCGCATAGGTCCCCATCAGGCGCCCCTCATAGGCATCCTCCAGCCCGTCGAGGAACATGTGGTCCTTGACCTCTCCGTGCCCCAGCCGGAACCCGCCCCGCGCCTTGGGCAGCAGATAGGGCGCGTTCGTCATCGACTCCATGCCGCCGGCAACGGCAACACCGATGGACCCCGAACGCAGCTGGTCCGCCGCCAGCATGATCGCCTTCATGCCCGAGCCGCAGACCTTGCTGACCGTCGTGCAAGGCACCGCATGGGGCAACCCACCATGGATCGAGGCCTGCCGCGCCGGCGCCTGCCCGACACCCGCCGGCAGCACGCAGCCCATATAGACCTCGTCAACCTGCGCCGCCGCGATCTTCGCCCGCGACACCACCGCCCTGATCGCCTGCGCCCCCAGCTGCGGCCCCGACAACCCCGAAAGCTCGCCCTGGAACCCGCCCATCGGCGTGCGTGCAAATCCGGTGATGAAGATATCGTCGGCAGCCATGGAAACCCCTCCTGGTGAAGCCCCTCCCATACGCCGTCGAAACAGCACCATCAAGCGTACGCAAGGCCCCCATCCCCCACGCCGCTAGCGCGGCGCGGGTACTTCCCCCGCGCCAAGGCGCCGGGGAAGAGGAAAACAAAGGAGCGCAAATCGCGCGTCTCTTCCCCCTTGGGGGAAGTCCCTGCGCCGCACAAGCGGCGCAGGGGATGGGGGCCCTCGCCAACGGCTACGCACGCTCCTGGACTAAATCCCATCCCCATCCACGTTCGCATGGATGCCGCACTCGTCCTTGCCCGTGCCCGCCCAGCGGCCGGAACGATAGTCGCCGCCGGGGGCGACGCGGGCGGTGCAGGGCATGCAGCCGATCGAGACAAAACCATCCTCCACAAGCGGATGGCGCGGCAGCGCATGGGCCTCGATGTAGCGACCCAGGTCGTCAAGCGTCCAGTTCCACAGCGGATTGATGACATGGCGCACGCCGTTGAACTCGACAGGCCCGAGCCAGCCCCGCGTCATGGTCTGGAACCGCTTTCGCCCCGTGATCTCGGCATCGAACCCCCTCAGGGCCCGCTGCACGGGATCGACCTTGCGCAAGGCGCAGCACGCATCAGGATCCGAACGCCACAGCACCCCGTCAGGATCCTTCGCCCGCAGCGCCACGGCATCCGGTCCGATGGCTCGCACATCCTGCAGGCCGATGACCTCCTGCAGGCGATCGCGATAGCGCAGCGTCTCGCCGAAGAGCTTTCCGGTGTTGAGGAAAACAACGGGTACAGTCGGATCGACGCTGGCCATCAGGTGCAGCAGCACCGCCGATTCCGCGCCGAAGGACGAAACACAGGCAATCCGCCCCGGGAACAGTTCCGTGATGGCAAGCCGCAGCAACCCGGTGGCATCAAGACCCTGAGCCCGCGCCTCGATCGACGATTGCAGCGCCGTCACTCCAGTCATGCGCGAAGGGACAGCAGCGCTCATGGCACGCTGCGCTCGGGCAGCCACGCCTCGCGCGCGATCATCTCGGCCGCGCGCTGCGTCACCTCGTCCTTGCTCACGCCTTCGCTGCGCCACTGCGCCCGCGCATCGCCCAGGCGCCGCACGCGCGTTTCCCACTCCGGACCGAACACGGATGAAAGATGCGCCCTCAGCCGCTGCGCCAGTCCCGGCGCCCGCCCGCCGGTCGAAACCGAAATCAGCAGATCGCCGCGCCGGACGATTGCGGGGACATGAAAGTCGCAGAGGTCGATGACGTCCTCGACATTGACCAGCGCGCCCGCCGCACGGGCCGCCACGGCCAGCGGCTCGGCAATCTCGCGCGCATGCCCGGCGATGAACACGACGCGGGCCCCGGCAAGCTCGGCCGGCTCCGGCAGGCGCTGGTAGAGATGCGCCTGTGTCTCGCACGCCCAGGCTTCGTCGCAGAACAGGACGATGCGCTCGCAGCCCGAGGCGTGGACAAGGTCGTAGCGCTGCTGGCCCGGACGCCCGCGCGCGACCACGACGATTTTCTGGTGTTGGATATCCAGCGCCAAGGGCAGCATTCGCCCCTCCGATCCTGTTTCACAAAAGAGTACAGAGGATCAGATTATTATGCAAGAAATAATGTGCAATGTATTATATCACAACGTAGAAAGTTTTATTCGACACCACTGCCCAGCATGCGCGTGACTTTCACGCCGATCTTCTCGCCGTCCACATAGATCTCGCCACGCGCGACGGCCTTGTCGTTGGCCAGGATCAGAACCTCGTCCTGCTGGCGGGCATCGAGCTCGATCACCGCACCGCGGCCCATCCGCAGCAATTGATGCATCGGCAGCTTTGCACGCCCCATCACAACTGAAATATCTACCTTCACTTTTTCAACGGAAGAACTCATGGGTCGGTCCCGATCTCGTGTTCCTCCACCATAGGACCCGAGCCTTACGTGATCGTTAAGACGCCGGAAACGATAGAGTGGAAGATCAGCGACGACCCGGTCGCCTATCCGGACGCAGAGCGCTTCATGGCCGCGCGCGTCGAGGCCATCCATGCAGGCCACGTCCCGCAATGCGTCTGGCTGCTCGAGCACCCGCCCCTCTACACCGCAGGCACCAGCGCCAGGGCCGAAGACCTTCTCGCCCCCGATCGCTTCCCCGTCTACCCCACGGGCCGAGGCGGCCAGTACACCTATCACGGACCGGGGCAGCGCGTGGGCTATGTCATGCTCGACCTGCGCCGGCGCAACAATGACGTCCGCCGCTTCGTGCACGACCTGGAAGAGTGGCTGATCCGCACACTCGCCCGTTTCAACCTGCGCGGCGAGCGACGCGAGGGCCGCGTGGGCATCTGGATCGCCAGGCCCGGTGGCCGCGAGGACAAGATCGCCGCCCTCGGCATCCGCGTGCGCAAGGGCATCTCGTTCCACGGCATCTCGCTGAACGTGGATCCCGACCTCTCGCACTTCACCGGCATCGTCCCCTGCGGCATCGCCGCCCACGGCGTCACCAGCCTCACCGCCCTCGGCCTCACCGCGACCATGCAGGACGTCGACCTCGCGCTGAAAGCGGCGTTTGAGGACGTGTTTCACAAACTGTCCCCTTAACTCCCTCCCCCGCGCGTGCCGCGCGGGTACTCCCTCGCAAGCGAGGGAGAAAGAAACCGCATCTCTCCCTCACGAAGTGAGGGAGTACCCACGCGGCACGCGTGGGGGAGGGAGTTACCCCACCACCGCCGCCACCGCCTTCGCAAAGCGCGGAATGTCATCCCCGCAGAACCCGGCGACATTGATGCGCCCCGAGCTTGCCATGTAGACGCCGTGCTCGACCTTGAGCCGCTGGATCGCCGCCGGCTCCAGGTGCAGCATGCTGAACATGCCCTCCTGCTGGCCCACGAAGGCAAAGCGCGGATCGGTTGCCGCAAGCTGCCGGCGATTGCCGGCCACGCGCAGGCGCATCTCCTCCAGCTCGTCGCGCCAGATGCGGGTCAGGGCCGGTGTCTCGAGGATATGGCGCACCAACGCCGCGCCATGATCCGAGGGCATCGACCAGTTCGCCCGCGCCAGCGACACGAGGTTCGAGTGCACGATCCCCGCAGCCGCAGCCGACTTCGACACCACGTAAAGCGCCCCGACGCGCTCGCGATAGACGCCGAAATTCTTGTCGCAGGAATAGGCAATCAGCGCCTCGTCCACCGCCGACAGAACGGTGTGAACCGCCGCAACGTCACGCGCCATGCCCTGCCCCAGCCCCTGGTAGGCCACGTCGAGCAGCGGCAGCAGCTGGCGCGCCCGCAGGAGGCTCGCGATCTCGGCCCACTGACCCGCATCGAAGCCGACACCGGTCGGATTGTTGCAGCTGGCCTGCAGCACGACCACATCGCCCGGCCGCGCCGTCTTCAGCGCGCGCATGACCTCGTGATAGTGCAAGTGCTGCGTCGCGGTGTCGAAGCTCGTATAGGTCTCGACCTTGAGGCGCGAGGCCTGCAGGAGCGGCCGATAATTGCCCCATGTCGGCAACCCCAGCCACACGGTCGGCTCCCGCCCCGATGCGCTCACCAGGTCACCGCCCAGCCGGATCGCACCGGTGCCACCCGGCGTCTGCACGCCCGTGACCCGCGCGTCGCTCACAAGCCCCGCCGGAAGCAGGAACGGCTTCAGCAGCGAGACGAACGCCATGTCACCCTCGGGGCTCAGATAACCCTTCGTCGCCTGATTCTCGAGCAGCCATGTCTCGGCCGCCTTCACCGCGCGCATGACGGGCGTGGCGCCCGCGGCATCGCGATACATGCCGACCGTCAGGTCGATCTTGTGCGGACGCGGATCGGCCCGGCACTCGTTCATGACCGCCAGCAGCGCATCGGCCGGCTGCGCCTTGAGGCCGGAAAAGACGCCGTCGTGCTGTGGGGCGATGCTGGGCTGCGCGCTCATGGCTATACCTCGTGATTGACGAGGCGCCTCCTACTCCAGCAGGCCCCCGCCTTCAAGGTCGCCAAGGCGCGCAGGTAAGACCGATCTGGCCATTCCGCACCCGCCGCTCAGGCCCTAGACTGCCATGCACCGCAGAGATTCCGCACCCGTCCCAGGACCTGACCCGACCGATGACAAGCCGAAACCCGATCCTGTGCTTTGGCGAACTCCTCCTGCGCCTCGCCCCGCCGCGCCAGGAACTCTTCCTGCAATCCCCCGAATTCCGGGCCGCGATCGTGGGCGCCGAGGCCAATGTCGCCGTGGCACTCGCATCCTTTGGCCACGCAAGCCGCATGCTGACGGTCCTGCCCGAGGGCTTCGTGGGCGATGCCTGCGTCTCGGAGCTGCGCCGCCACGGGGTGGACACGACCGGCATCATACGCCGCCCGGGACGCTTGGGGCTGCTCTACCTCATCCCCGGCGCCGTCCGCCGGGCAACGGAAGTGGCCTACGATCGCCGCGGATCATGCTTTGCAGAGCACCCCGGCATCATCGACTTCGACCAGGAGCTGCGCACGGCCAGCTGGTTCCATGTATCCGGTGTCACGCCCGCCCTCGGACGCAGCTGCGCCGACGCCACGATCGCCGCCATGCGCAAGGCCAGCCAGCGCGGCCTGCGCGTGTCATTCGACGGCAACTACCGCTCGAAGCTCTGGCAGGGCTGGGAGGCCGAGGCACCCGCCATCCTGCGCGCCATGCTGGAGAGCACAACCGTCTTCATGGGCGACGCGCGCGACCTGTCGCTGATCCTCGGCCGCGACTTCGACGCCCCCACCCGCGAGGAACGAACCCAAGCCGCAGCCCTGGAAGCCTTCCGGCATTTCCCGAACCTCGAGACGATTGCCTGCACGACGCGCGCCCTCAGCGCCGCCGACGACCAGAGCTATGGCGCACACCTGTGGACGCGCCGCGCCACGGCCGAGATCGCCCCCGTCGCGCTGCACGGCATCGTCGACCGCATCGGCACGGGCGATGCCTTCGCCGCCGGCATCATCCACGGGATGATCCACGCTCACACGATCGGGGACACGTTGAAATTCGCCCACGCCGCCGCCGTGATGAAGCACGCGATCCCCGGCGACTTCCTGACCCTTGGCGCAGCCACCATCGAAGCCTCGATCGGCGGCAGCCTCGACGTGAAGCGCTAGGACGCCACAGGCTTCAGGAACGGCTCGACCTTGCCCTTGAGCTTGATGGTCATCGGCTGCCCCTTGCGGTCGCGCGCATTGCCGACCGACAGCCGAACCCAGCCCTCGCTCACGCAATATTCCTCGACATTCGTCTTCTCGACGCCGTTGAACATGATCCCCACCCCGCGCGTGAGCAGCTCCTCGTTGAAATAGGGGCTGTCCGGCGTGGCACAGAGGCGGTCTGGAAGGCTGTCCGACATGGCAAGTCTCTCGTGAAAGTCCGGCCGCTTCTATAACCCGGGCGTCGCCCGTTTGGAACCGCGGGCTAGACGGCGCCTGCCCCCCGCGCCAGCACGCCCTCCCCCGCCACAAACCCCGTGGCAAAGCACGCCTGCAGCAGATAACCGCCCGTCGGCGCCTCCCAGTCGATCATCTCGCCGGCCACGAACACGCCCGGCAGCTTGCGCAGCATCAGACCGTCATCCAGCTCGTCAACATCCACCCCGCCCGCCGACGAGATGGCGCGCGCCAGGCCCTGCACGCCGGTCAGCCGCACGACCGCATGCTTGACCTGCGTTGCCAGCACATCCGGATCCTGCGCCAGGCTCGCGCCGAAGCATTCGCGCAGCAGGTTCACCCCGACCGGCGCGAGGTGGAGGGCCTTGCGCAGGTGGTTGGCCATGCTGTCGCCGCCACGCGGCCGCGACAGGCGCTGGCGCACGTCCGAAAGGCTCATCCCCGGCCGAAGGTCGACGCCAAGTGCCGCCACGCCCTCGGCTTCGATCGCCGCCCTGAGGCGCCGCGACAGCGCATAGATCGCCCCACCCTCTAGCCCATACTGGGTGACGACACTCTCGCCACGCACTACCTCGCCACCAAAATGATAGGCCGCCCCCTGCAAGGGTGTCCCCGCAAAGCGCCCGGCGAACAACGCACTCCACGCCACGTCGAAGCCTGCATTCGAGGGGCGGAACACATGCACCTTCACGCCGCGCCCGGCAAGCCACGGCACCCACGCCGCATTGGACCCGAGCCGCGGCCAGCTCGCCCCGCCCAGCGCCAGCACACAGGCTTGCGGTCGCTCGACCGCACGCGTCCCGTCCTGTCCCTGGAACACCAGCGCGCCATCGGGATCAAAGCCCTCCCACGCCGAACCCGTGCGGATCGAAACGCCCTGCGCCTCAAGCCGCCTCAGCCACGCGCGCAGCAACGGCGAGGCCTTCATCACCTTGGGGAAGATGCGCCCGCTCGTGCCCGTGAAGGTCTCCTGCCCCAGCCCCTCGGCCCACGCGACCAGCGCCGCCGGGGGAAAACGATCAATGAGACCGCGCATCCACACCGATTTCTCGCCATAGCGCCCGACAAACCCGTCGATCGCTTCCGAATGCGTGAGGTTCAGCCCGCCGCGGCCCGCCATGAGAAACTTGCGCCCCACGCTCGGCATGCGCTCGTGGACGACAACCGGCACCCCGCGCGCACTGATCCGCTCGGCCGCCATGAGCCCCGAAGGCCCGCCGCCGATTACGATCACATGGTCATCTACACGCATCGATGTCCGCCCGAAACCTCGACGCCACTCCTATCGGATGCCTCTGGCAAAGTCCCGGCCCGGGTCAAAAAGCCACGCCCGTCAGGTACTTAAGCATTGCATGGCAGGACGGCTCAGCTAACCTCCCGCGCAACTCAAGGACCAATCGCCCATGACACTCCTCAAGCGTCTTCTCGAAAGCCAGTTCCTGCGCGGCCTCGGGCTCGGCACGGCGGTCACGGCAATCCTGCTGATCGGCTTTGCCTTCATGTTCCGCTCGGTGCTGCCGATGCTGCTGGGCACGCCGACGCCCACCATCCCCAAGGACATCGTGGCAGAGCCCTCGACCTCGACGAAGGAAATCCACGACCGCATTCGTAGCGAGCTGCCCTTCGACAACACGCAGGATTTCGAGTTTGGAGCCCGCGGCTTCATCGCCACGCTCGACAACCCGAAGATTACCGACGACAGCGGCAAGGTGGTATTCGACCTCGCCTCCTATGATTTCCTCAAGGACGAAGCGCCGGCGAGCGCCAATCCCAGCCTCTGGCGCCAGGCGCAACTCCTGACGAAGCACGGCCTCTACAAGATCGCCGACAACATCTATCAGGTCCGCGGCTTCGACGTGTCGACAGTCTCGTTCATCGACACGGGCAAGAGCTACATCGTGGTCGACCCGCTCACCACCGTCGAGGTCGCCCGCGCCGCACTCGCCCTCCTGAAGAAGCATGTCGGCGACAAGCCCGTGAAGGCTGTCGTCTACTCGCACAGCCACGGCGACCATTTCGGCGGCGTCGGCGGTGTGACGACCGAGGAAGACGTCAAGGCTGGCCGCGTGCGCATCATCGCCCCCGATGGCTTCATGGAACACGCGATCGCCGAGAACGTGATCGCCGGCCCCGCCATGACGCGCCGCGCGCGCTTCCAGTTCGGTTCGACCCTGCCCCGCGGACCGGAGGGCGAGATCACCTCGGGCCTCGGGCCGGGCATCTCGACCGGCAACATCTCGCTCATCGCACCCACCGACATCGTCCGCAAGACCGGCGAAGTGATCGAGATCGACGGCGTGAAGATGGTCTTCCAGGTCACGCCGGGCACCGAGGCGCCGGCCGAGATGAACTTCCACCTGCCGCAGATGCGCGCCCTCTTCATGGCCGAGAACGCGAATGCGATGATGCACAATTTGCTGCCGGCGCGCGGCGCGCTGGTGCGCAACGCCAAGGACTGGGCCGACTACCTGACCCAGTCGATCCGGCTCTATGGCAACGAGACCGACGTGATGTTTGCCGCCCACGGCATCCCGCGCTTCGGCACCGCGGTCGTCCGCGACTACCTGACCAAGCACCGCGATGCCTACAAGTACCTGCACGACCAGAGCGTGCGCCTCATGAACAATGGCCTGACGGCAACCGAGATCGCCGAGCAACTCGAGCTGCCGCGGGTACTGGCGCAGGAATGGTACAACCGCGGCTATTACGGCACGATGAGCCATAACTCAAAGGCCGTCTACCAGCGCTATCTCGGCTGGTATGACGCCAACCCCGCGAACCTTCACGCGCTGCCGCCGGTTGCGGCAGGAACGCAGTATGTCGAGGCGATGGGCGGCGCCGATGCCGTGATCGCCCGTGCCGACGCTGCGATCAAGGCGGGCGCATATCGCTGGGCCGCCATGCTCCTGAACCACGTCGTCTTCGCCGACGACAAGAACATGGCCGCCCGCAACAAGCTGGCCGACGTCTACACCGAACTTGGCTTCCGCGCCGAAGCCGGCACCTGGCGCAACATCTACCTGACGGGGGCGCAGGAACTGCGACACGGCGTCGTGGACTTTGGCCTGACGCGCATGAGCCTGTCGATCGTGCGCGCGACATCGACCACGATGATGCTCGACTTCGCCGCCGTGCGCTTCAATGCTGAGAAGGCCGAAGGCAAGACGTTCCGCGTGAACCTTGTGCTGACCGACGTCAACGAGACGCATCTCATCACCGTTCAGAATGGCGTGATGATCCACGAGCAACTCGAAGACAAGCAGGCCGACGCCACGGTACGCATGAAGCGCGCCGACATGCTCGAGACCCTGCTGGCCGGCGTGCCCACGACGGTGAAGAAGGCAACCGGCGCCCTCCGCGAGACAGGCACGAGCGGCACCTATGACACGCTGGTCAGCCTGATCGACCCGGTCGCGCAGAACTTCCCCATCGTGACACCCTAGGGGCTCCGATGGCCAAGCCGCTCATCCTCGCAACAGGCTTCGACGTCTTCCCGGGCGCGCCGGAAAACCCGACCGCCTGGGCCATCGGCGAGCTGGCGCGCACGCGCTGGCAACCCGAGGGCGCGCGGCTCGAGACAGCGGTGCTGCCGGTGACCTTCGACATGTGGGAAGGCCACGCGCTGCCGCTGGTCGTCCGCCTGCGCCCGGTCTCGGTGATCGCCTTCGGCCTGAGCGCGAAAACCACCGGCATCACACTGGAAGCAACCGCCCGCAACCAGGTGGCCGTCGACCGCCCGGATTTCGCGGGCAACCGCGCGTCCGAGCCGCACGTCAACGCCGACGGCCCGGCGACCAGACCCTCGGCCTTGCCGCTCGCCGCCATCGAGACGGCATTGCAGGAAGCGCGCGTGCCCATCGTCCACTCGCAGGACGCAGGCGACTATCTCTGCAACATGCTGTTCTACCGCCTTCTCCACACCGCGGCCGAAACCGGCGTGAAGCAGTCAGGATTCATCCATATTCCCTATTTGAAAAGCCAGATCGACCGCCTCAGCGCCGCCGGCAAGGACATCGTGCACGGCGGCACCCTGGACGAGGACCAGCTGCTGGGCGCCATGAAGACAATCATCGCGACCTGCGCCGCGGCCCTGTCACCGCCGATGGTTTCCTGATCCTTCTGTCTTTTCCCTGAAAATCTGTCCTTTCGCTTCCTGGAACTGCAGGCTGGCCCGAAGTCTTTGGGTTAGGTGGGACTGGGGGGTAGGCGTTGGTTGCTTCAGGACCAGCCTGCAGATGGACTGCCAGGCATCATCGTGAGACGAACATTCCTTGCATCCAATCAGGAAGGGCCCGGGCACCCCGGCGAGGCCTCTGCCGGGAAAGGGCCGAAAATCGAATGCAGGAACAATATAGGAACATAAACCCGACACCGCAACCCCCTGCGACGCTTTGGAGCATGATTTTCCCAAAGACACCCCGCTATTCCAACAAAACGCCGTCAGGGTTCGCGAAGGCGAAACATGACGGCATGAGTGAGAGCTCGAGCGAAAAGTGCACTGTCACCGAAGTTGCAGCGCCGCTATCACATCCGCAAAGGACACGTACTTGAAATCCTGGGTCGCAACCGGATCCGTGTTCTCGTCATCCTGGACCACGAGAAGTCCTGCCGGATAATCAGGTCCAAGATCCGCCGAGGTGACCGCAAGACCATCCGTGGTAGTGACCCCATCGACTTTTCCATCGGCCGAGGCGGTCACACGGAACGAACCCAGATAGGCCCCTTCAGGACCTCGACCATAGACATTGAAACGCGATTGACCCTGAACCGAAACAACCACATAGCCCGATCCGTCAGGACGGTCGTAAATGTCTACGCCCTCCACATCTGCTGCAAGCTTGCCTTCCGGCCCCACGCGATCCATCAGAATGCGCTCTGATGTGCGCAAGGGGTCGACCGGCATGCGCCAGAGGCCAACAAGTTCCTGCGAGATGTAGACAAGCCCCTTCGCATCATCGATCGCACACCCCTCGGCGATGGAACCAAGGGAGAACCGCCTTGTTTCCGTCGCGGATACGCTGCCACCGGCCAATGGCGTGAGGTTCCATTGCGCGACATCACCGGTCTTGCTGGTCGCCACCACAACGGATGTATCGCCAATCCGTCCAAGCGTGACGCCGTAAACCTCAGGAAACCCGCTGGCAATCCGGGCACGCGCGGTCTCCAGAAGCCTGTCTTTCGACATGTCGTACTTGTAGAGCACGACCGTGTTGTCCGCGCGGTCGCTGACGGCAAGAATCGGCCCCGCACCATCGGCCCAGGCAAAGCCCTCGCGCAGATCGACATTGTTGGGACGACCGGCTGCAAACGACTGCATTACCTTGCCGCTGAGATCATAGACGAACAGCGCTCCCTTCTTCTGCGTGCCGATGATGCGCGTGCGCCCGGGTGTATCGCCGACGCGGATCGCCGGGTCATCTGCAGCGTCACCGGCAAAACCCACAGGCGGCGTCTCGACGCGCGCTGGCACCGCGGCGACCGGCAAGGGTTGTGCGTGCGCGCTTTCGATCATCAGAAACGATGTCGCCCACACAATCGATGCTATCAAGCTCTTTCGGTTCATGTCACTCTCCCGCGAATGAGAACTGGGTACACGAGATCACGTCGCGTTGAAATATCGACCATGAGATGATGCCACTGCAATGCGCCTGGCGCCTGGTCGCCTCGCATAAGGTTCTTGTCTTTCCGACAGCACGTTTCACTTGATCGACGTGCCACGTTTGAAACTTCATCGAGGGCGATCATGCATCACGCTGCGCTACTGCCGCACGAACGTGGGCTCCCGGATCACGCGCTTGCGCGCGTGTCCGGGATGACGAACCTGGAGCCGCGGAGAGCAACTCCCTCCCCGACGCGTGCCGCGTCGGGACGCCCGCGCAAGCGAGGGAGAGAAGGCGTCTCCTCCTCGCTTGCGGGGAGGTGGATGCAGCAGCGTAAGCTGCTGCAGACGGAGGAGTTCCTCGACGCAGCTTCTGCCTTCAATAAGTGCACTGTCTCCGAAATCAGTTGATCTTGTAGCGCACCGGCATCTTCTTCGGCCCGTTCACGAAATTCGCGGCAGAGAGCCTCGGCTCACCATCGAACTCGATCCACTCAAGCCGCGGGATGAGCTCATCGAACAGCGCCTTCATTTCCATCTTGGCCAAATGCTGGCCGATGCAGACATGCGCGCCATAGCCGAACGACAGCAGGCGGTTCGGGTTACGGTCGACCTTGAAGCGGAAGGGTTCGTCGAACACCTCCTCGTCGCGGTTGCCCGACGGATAGCACAGCATCAGCCAATCGCCAGCCCGGATCTTCTGGCCACGCATCTCGCAGTCCTGGGTGGCCGAGCGCATGAAATGTCGCACGGGCGTGGTCCAGCGGATGCTCTCGTCCACGAAGCCCGACATCAGCGAGGGATCCGCCTTGAGCTTGCGGAACTGATCCGGATTGTCGATCAGCGCCCACATGCCGCCGGCCGTCGAGGAACTGGTCGTGTCGTGTCCGGCCGTCGCCACGATCACGTAATAGCTCATGGCATTGAACGGATCGAGCGGCTGGCCATCAACCGTTCCATTCGCGATCACGCTGGCGACATCGTCGCGCGGATTGGCGCGACGGTCCTCGGTGATGGCGTTGAAATACTGGAAGAAGTCCATCACCACCGACTGCAGCGAGGCCACGGCGTCATCGCTGAGCAGCGTCGCAAAGCGGCTCGTGGCTGCACCATCGCGCGACAGTTCCGGGTCTGCCGCACCGAACAGCTGCTGCGTCAGCTTCAGCATGCGCGGCTCGTCACTCTCGGGGACACCGAGAATGTCCATGATCACGCGCAGCGGATACCACACGGCCACGTCATTGACGAAGTCGCAGGACCCGCCCTTCTCGGCCATGCGATCGACATAGATCTTCGCAAGCTCGCGCAGCCGGGGCTCGAGCTTGCGCAGGTTCTGCGGCAGGAACCACGACTGCGTGAGCATGCGATATTTCATGTGCTCGGGCGGATCCATCTGCACGAGCGACTTCACGAGATGCGGCGTGCCGGTGATCTTCATCACCTGCTCGGTCACCGCCTTGGTCGTGAAGGTGGTCGGCTTCGCCCCATTGAGAAACAGGGCGTTCTGCCGGCTGATGTCCAGGATGTCGGCGTGTTTCGTCACCATCCAGAACGGATCGCACCCCTCGAGCTCGGCGATGGCCAGCGGGTATTTCGCCCGCATCTCGGTGAAGGTCCCGTGGATCAGGTCCATGTTGGAATGGGCCAGGGGATCGACGACGTTGACGGCCAGGTCGACGGGAACGCGGGGTGCGGTCATGGTTCTAGCGGCCCGTTGGCAGCTTGTTGTACGGGATGTCCTTGTCGACGCGCACGTCGGCGGGAAGCCCCAGCACGCGCTCGGCAATGATGTTCTTCAGGATCTCGTCCGTGCCACCCGCGATGCGAAGGCCCGGCGCCCACATGAAGGATTGCTGGAACGCGCCCATCATCGGCGCGTCCTCTCCCACCATCACGCCGCCCATGTCCTCGAGGTCCATGGCGAAGGATGACAGTTCCTGCATCTTCGGCGCCACCACGATCTTGGCGATCGAGGCTTCAGGCCCGGGCACGCGGCCCTGGCTGAGTGCCGTCAGCGTGCGATAGGTCGTGTATTTGAGGCCCTGGCCGCGCACATACCAGTCGGCGATACGCTCGCGCACGGAGGCGTTGCGGATCGCAGGACCGTCCTCGAGTTCCACCTCGCGGGCCAGCGCGATCAGCTCGCGGATGTCAGGACCCGAACCACCCTGGCCGCCGCCGACCGCAAGGCGCTCGTGCATCAGCGTCGTCAGCGCCACCGACCAGCCATCGCCGACATTGCCGAGGCGCTGGGAGTCCGGGATGCGCACATTCGTGAAATAGACCTCGTTGAAGTTGGCGCCACCCGACATCTGCTTGATCGGACGCACTTCCACGCCCGGCGACTTCATCGACAGGTAGAACATCGTCAGGCCCTTGTGCTTGGGCACATTGGGGTCCGTGCGAACAAGCAGGATGCCGTAGTCGGAATAGTGCGCACCCGAGGTCCACACCTTCTGCCCGTTGATGACCCAGTCATCGCCATCCTTCTCGGCGCGGGTGCGAAGGCCGGCGACGTCGGAACCAGCCGAGGGCTCGGAGAAGAGCTGGCACCAGATTTCCTCGCCATAAAGCGCCGGCTTCACATAGCGCGCCGACACGTCCTTCGACGCATAATGCGTGACGGTCGGAATGCACATGCCAAGGCCAATGTCGAAGAAGCCGGTCGGCACGTCGAACTTGGCCTCTTCCTGGTTATAGACGACCTGGTGCATGGGCGTGCCGCCCAGGCCACCGGCTTCCTTCGGCCAGGTGATGCGGGCATAGCCCTTGGCCGCCTTCTTGGCCTGCCAGGCCTTGGCCGCCTTCAGGGCCTCGGCTTCCTCGCGCTGGTGGCGCGGGTTTTCGGACGAAAGGCCCGCAGCGCTCTTCGGCTTTGCATTGGCCTCGAGCCAGGTGCGCACTTCGGCGCGGAACTTTGCCTCTTCGGGCGTGTCGTTGAAGTCCATGGGTGTTGTCTCCTGATTGCAATGATGGTGTTACGCGACGTTCTTCTTCTCGAGATGGGCGACCAGGCGGTCCTTCCATACCCGGGCAGATCCGAGCGCGAGGTTCAGTGTCTTGGCGCGACGATAGTAAAGGTGGCAGTCCAGCTCCCACGTGAAGCCCATGCCGCCATGCGTCTGGATGTTTTCCTTCGCCGCATGATGGAACGCATCGATGGCGCTGACACGCGCACCGGCCGCCGCCTCCGGCAGGTCGGCCGCATTGGTCGACAGGGCCCACGCCCCGAAATAGGCATTGGAGCGCGCCAGCTCGTTCATCACATACATGTCAGCCAGCTTGTGCTTGATCGCCTGGAACGAGCCAATCTGACGACCGAAGGCAAAGCGGTTCAGCGCGTAATCCTTCGCCATGACGAGGCAGGCATCTGCACCGCCCACCTGCTCGAAGGCCATCAGCACGGCTGCGCGGTCGAGCACGCGCCTGGCGAGGTCCCAACCGTCGCCGGCCGCACCCAGTGCCTCGGCAGCCGCACCCTTGAAGGTGATCTCGGCCTGGCTGCGCGAGGGGTCGACCGTCTTCACCGCGCGACGCGTGACGCCCGCGCCCTTCAGGTCGACGATCGCGAGTGACAGGCCGCGATCGCCCGCACCATCGGCGGTCTTCGCAACAATGATCGCGAAGTCTGCGCAGTCGCCATCCGGCACCGGGACCTTCACGCCATCGACCTTGCCACCCTTGAAGGTCGTGGCAATCGTCTTGGGCAGGGGCGGCTTCGCACCTTCGGCAATGGCAAAAGTACCGATCCACTCTCCAGAAACCAGCTTCGGCAGGTACTTCTGCTTCTGCGCCTCGCTGCCGGCCAGCAACAGCGCTTCCGTCGCCAGGTAAACAGACGACGAGAAAGGCACCGGCGCAACCACGCGCCCAAGCTCTTCGGCAATCACGCAGAGCTCGAGATGTCCAAGCCCAAGCCCTCCGAACTCTTCTGGCACCGCGGTGCCCAGCCAGCCCATCTCGGCGATCTGTTTCCAGAGCCCCCTGTCGTAGGGCTCGTCGCCCTCGAGGATCTTGCGCACGACTTTCGGCGTGCATTTTTCGGAGAGGAACTTGCGTGCCTGCTCCTTGAGCATTTTCTGGTCGTCGGAAAAATCGAAGTTCATGGTCGCCCTCAAAGTAGAAACCCTTGAAACGGCGTCCGCGTGTCAGGCGTCGACGCCGCCAAGATTGCGCTTGAGCTTTTCGAGTCGCGCAATCAGATCCTTGACCTCATTCTGTCGCACACCTTGCAACAACTCCGCAAATGTTGCCTGCGCAGCCGCAGCAATCTGCTCGGCGAACCGCTCGATCTTTGCCGTAGCGGAAACCAGTTTCGCACGCCGGTCGGTCGGATGATTCCGACGGACGACCCAGGCGCCGTCCTCGAGCCGGTCGATGATCTTGCCCAGCGGCGCCTTCTCCATTTCAAGAAGATCGGCGAGCTCGGTCTGTGAAATACCGCCCTTGACCCGCTCGAGCGTGAACAGCACGCGAAGCTGCACGCGCGTGAGCCCGAGATCGCGCACCCGTGCCTCGAAATTCCTGCTTAACAGCCTGTGAATATCGACAAAAAGCCAGCTGAGCCGGGACTCGGTCTCCATCAGGGCGCGCAGGTCGTCCATGGACCGGGGGCGGCCCTTCCCGCTGCCGGCTGCGGACTTCACGCGATCGGGGGACGAAAATGTCTCACGCACGGCCAATGCTTCCTGCTTTCATAATTGGTATAAGCATATATAGTATCCATGTATACGATCTTAAACGTCAACCGGAAACTTCCATGCGCCCGTCTCGCATCCTGTCCCTTCTTGTGGTTGCCACAGTGTCGCTGGGCCTTGCCACCTGCGGAAAGAAGCAGGACACGGCACAAGCCGACAAACCCGCGAAGGTCGAGGCGCTGTCGGTCACGACAAGCAAGGTGACCAAGACGACGGTGTCGCTGCCGATCCTTGCCACCGGTTCACTCACGCCCACGCGCCAGACCGACATCGGCCCGTCTGTCGATGGCATCATCGAGCAGGTCTGGGTTCATGTCGGCACCCGCGTCAAGAAAGGCGATCCGCTGTTTCGCACGCGTGACGTCGACGTGCGACTTCAGGTCCGTGAACTCGAAAGCCAGGTGGCGCTCGCGCGGGCGCAGGCGGCCAATGCAAAGAACGAACTCAACCGCCAGAACAGCCTCAAGAGCGGCGGCTGGATCAGCCAGTCGCGCATGGATACGTCAAAGACCGGAGCGGACGTCGCGGCCGCACAGCTTGGTGTCTGGGAGGCGCGCCTCGCGCAGGCCCGACAGTTGCTGTCAGATACCATCGTACGTGCACCCTATGACGGCGTGATCTCGCGCAAGGATGTCTATGAGGGGCGGTTCATGGCCACGCGCTTCGGTGGCATGCCTGGCGGGGCGGCTGGCGTGGTGCAGATCATGGGTATCGATCCGCTCGCCGTCATCGTCAACACGCCCAGCGTGAATTTTTCCCAGCTCAAGCCGGGCATGCCTGCGCGCATTCGCGTCGATGGCGTGGACAAGACCTTCGAGGGCAAGGTCGCCGTGATCAATTACGGCGTGGATTATCGTTCACGCGGTGTCGAGGTCCGCATTGCCCTGCCCAACCCTGACTACAAGATCCTGCCGGGTCTCTACGTCAAGGTCGAGCTCCTGCCCGAGCCGCGGCCGGCGCTTGTTGCTGATCGGCGTGTCGTCATGGGAACCGCCGGGGCGCGCTATGCGTTCGTCAACGACAATGGCAAGGCCCGCAAGGTCCGCCTGTCGGTGCGCGAGCTTGACGGCGAGCGGGTCGAGATCCTGAACAATATTCCTGAGGGAACAGAGCTTCTCGGCGGGCCGAATGCGCAGCAGCTGGCCGACGGGTTGCCGGTGCAGGTGGCGAAGCCGCCCGTGGCCGACCGCACGCCGTCCCAGGCCCAACTCTAGCGGAACGCGCATCAGCTCATGTGGATCTCGGACCTTTCCATTCGCCGACCCGTCCTTGCGGTCATGCTCATTGGCGCGCTGGTGGCGATGGGGTGGGTGTCGCTCCAGCGCATTGGCGTGGATCTGTTCCCGCGCGTCGAGTTTCCCTATGTGACGATCCAGACCGTCCTTGAAGGTGCAAGCCCGGATGCGGTCGAGACCGACATCACCGACACGCTCGAGGCCCAGATCAACACGATCGGCGGTATCCAGTCGCTGACCTCGCAGAGCTTCGAGGGCGCCTCGGTCATCATGATCGAGTTCGGCCTGAGCGAGAATGGCGACGTGAAGGCCCAGGACGTGCGCGACAAGGTGAACCTGGCGCTGCGGGACCTGCCCCAGGACGCGAATGCGCCGGTCATCCAGAAGATCGACCCCGATGCCGAGCCCATCCTGTCGGTCATCCTGTCTGGCGACATGGCAACACGCGACCTGACCGAGTTTGCGGACAAGATCGTCAAGGAGCGCCTGCAGCGCGTGCCGGGCGTGGGCCAGGTCGTGATCCTGGGTGGCCGCAAGCGACAGGTGCGGGTCTGGCTGGATGCCGACAAGCTGCGCGCTTACGGGATCACGGCAGATGATGTCGTTGCCGCCATCCGGCGCGAGAACACCGACTTCCCCGGTGGCAACCTGGCGCTGCCCGGCGATCGCGCCGAGTTCAGCGTCAAGACCAAGGGCGAGGTCAAGTCGGTCGAGGACTTCAGGAAGATCGCCGTCGCCTTCCGCCCGCTGCAGCTGCCGACCATGCTTGGCGATGTGGCGCGGATCGAGGACGGTGCCGAGGATGAACGCACATTTGCGACACTGAACGGCAAGCCGGGCATCTCGCTGGAGGTGCGTCGCCAGTCCGGCCAGAACACGGTGGAAGTGGCGAAGGCGATCAAGCAGGAGATCAGCGTCCTGCGCCAGCAGCTGCCACCCGGCGTCGAGATGCTGGTGGCGCGCGATACCTCGCTGTTCATCGAGGATTCGATCAAGGATGTCGGCTTCGACATCGTGCTCGGCATCTTCCTTGTCGTGGTCATCACGATGGCGTTCCTGCTGGACTTTCGCGCCACCATCATCGTTGCCGTCGCCATGCCGACCTCGCTGGTCGCGACTTTCTTCGCCTTCTACCTCGCCGATTTCACGCTGAACAACCTGACGCTGATGGCGTTCGCCGTTGCGGTCGGCCTGCTGGTCGATGACGCGATCGTCGTGCTCGAAAGCGTGCACCGCAAGCTCGAGGAAGGCATGTCCGCCTTCGAGGCCGCCTCCAAGGGCACTGCCGAGGTCGGCGTTGCGGTCATGGCCGGCACGTGGGCCGTCGTCGCCGTCTTCATTCCGATCGCCTTCATGGACGGCATCATCGGCCGGTTCTTCTATCATTACGGGCTTGCGATCGTCTTTTCCGTGCTCGTGTCGCTGCTGGTTTCGCTGACGCTGACGCCGGCGCTTTGCTCGCGCTTCCTGACCAAGCTGAAGCTGGGCCCGGTGGCCCAGCGGGTCGAGCATTTCCATCGCGCGATGGAAGAGGCCTATCGCCAGGCGCTCAGATGGTCGCTGTCGCATCGCCTCGTCGTGCTGGGGGCTGGTGTTGCCTTCATTGTTGCGGGCATGGTGATTGCCCGCGGCATTCCCTTCGACTTCCAGTCAAAGGCCGACCGGTCGGAGTTCCTGGCCCAGGTCGACCTGCCCTTCGGCACCGGCATTGCCGAGGCGCGTGCCGTCAGCCAGCGCATCAGTGCCACGCTCCTGGCCCTGCCCGATGTGAAGACCGTCTTCGTGACCGTGGGCGGCGGTGCGCAGGCGCGCATCAACCGCATCAGCGTCTATGCCGGGCTGACGCCCAAGAAACAGCGCAAGCGGGACCAGTTCGTCATCATGCAGGACGCCCGCGTGGCGCTGGCGCAGGCCATCCCCGAGGCCAAGCACATCGAGGCGACCGAAGTGCCCTGGATCGGCGGCAATTCGAGCTTCAACGTCGCCATCACCTATTCGCTGCAGGGCCCCTCGCTCGAGGTGCTGCGCGAGAAGGCAGAGCAGATCGTCGCGGCCATGAACGCCGACAAGGCCACTTTCACCGACGTGCGCTCGTCCTATGAACCCGGCAAGCCGGAGGTCCAGATCAATATCGACCGTGACCGCGCTGCGGATCTCGGCGCTGCAATCCGGCCCCTTGCGACCACGGTTCGCACGCTGGTGGGCGGCGTCGATGCCGGGACCTATGAGGAGTTCGGCAACCGCTACGATGTGCGCGTGCGGCTCGAGGAGAACCAGCGCGACGATCCTTCCAAGCTGGCCCAGATCCAGGTGCGCACGAATAGTGGCGGGCTCGTGGACCTGTCGAGCATGGCCTCGTTCCAGATCGAGGAGAGCCCTGCCCAGGTCGACCGGCGCAATCGTGCCCGCACCATCACGGTGATGGCGAACACGCCGCCGGGTGTCGCGCTGGGCACGGCGACGGACACGATGCAGCAGATGGTTGCAAAGGTGGGCCTGCCGCCGGGCTACAAGGGGACGTTCATCGGGCAGGCCGAGCGCATGAAGGAAGCCGCCAACGCGATTGCCTTTGCGTTCGTGCTTGCGATCGTGGCGCTCTACATGATCCTGGCCAGCCAGTTCAACAGCTTCTCCCAGCCGACCATCATCATGCTCACGGCGCCCCTGTCCTTCGTTGGCGCCTTCGCTGCGCTGTCGCTCTCGGGGATGACCCTGACCATGTTCGCCCAGATCGGCATGCTTGCGCTGATGGGCCTCGTGATGAAGAACGGGATCCTGCTGGTCGACTACGCCAACATCGCCCGCGAGCAGCGCGGCCTGTCGCCCTACGATGCGATCTTCGAGGCGGGGCCCCGCCGCATGCGTCCCGTACTGATGACGCAGCTTGCGACCGTCTTCGGCATGATTCCGGTTGCGATCTCGACGAGCCAGGGTGCGGAATTCCGCAATGGCATGGGCGTGCTGATCATCGGGGGCATCCTGTCGTCGACGCTGCTGACGCTGTTCATCGTTCCGGTAGCCTATACGCTGATGGCCGATGGCTTTGCATGGTTCAACCGCATTCGGGGAAAGAATCCCGGATTGGCACAACCTAAGGCCCCTGTTCCCGACTGAACCTTTAGCAGGCTTTAACGCCGGCCATGCAATTGTGCGCGCAGTTCAGGCACGTGGCTGCGATGGGGTATGCATGGCGAAGGCTCAATTCCACAAGAACCAGCGCGTGTACGTGAAGACGGTAGGTACCTGGTCAGTCGTCGAGAAGATCATCCCGCACTGGACCAAGGGCATCGACGAGCCGCTGCGCGTTCACTACGAGGTGGGCCTGGGCCGCGAGTTCGCCGCCGACGAGCTTCTCGCCGACGCACCCGAAAAGACGACCATCAGCGGCATGGCCGAGCAGTGGCGGATCATCCGCACCCGCAACAAGTCCAAATCCGTCGAGGACTGCGCAGGGCATCCCTACCCCGGGACGCATCCCACCATCGTCACGGGCGACAGCGACTGGGGCGGCTGGCGCGTGTCCGGGGCAGAGTACGAACTCCACCCTTTCAGGATCGAGTTGCAGGCCCGCATGATCATGAACGGACCGAAAATGGCCATGCTCCTGCGCGCCCTCGTCAATCATGTAAAGTTGGAGGCAGGCAGCGTGTCAGACGAAGTCGCCTCTCTGGCCCAGGAGGCGGCTTCAATCCTGCGCTACATCGATCAGGACCTGCAACACTAGCAGTCCCGCCGCGCAACCCCTGTTGCGCCCGGGCGGAAATGCAGTAAACCCGTGGCAGCAAGGAAAGCTGCCCGATGAAGACCGATCAACCCGTCCCCGTCCTGCGCCGCGATTACCGCCCCGCACCCTATCGCATCACCCGCACGGAACTGGAGTTTCACCTCGACGAAACGGCGACCCGCGTCTTCGCCACCATCCATGTCGAGCGACAGGGCGCGGAAGGCGGCCCCCTTTCACTCGACGGGGAACACCTCAAGCTCCTCGACATCAAGCTTGACGGCCGCCCCCTCGGCAAGGACGCCTGCAGCGTCACCGATACGCACCTGACGATCCACAACCCGCCCGCCACGCGCTTCCGTCTCGACACCGCCGTCGAGATCAATCCCGCAGCAAACACGGCGCTGTCCGGACTGTACATGTCGGACGGCATGTTCTGCACGCAGTGCGAAGCCGAGGGTTTCCGTCGCATCACCTATGCCTATGACCGGCCTGACAACATGTCGGTCTATCGCGTGCGCATGATTGCCGATCGCGCACGCTTCCCGATCCTGCTGTCGAACGGCAACCCCGCCGGCTACAGCGCGCTGCCGGGCGGGCGGCACATGGCCGACTGGGATGATCCGTTCCCCAAGCCCTCGTATCTATTCGCCGTCGTCGCCGGCGACCTGGCACAGCGCGAGGACACGTTCGTGACACGTTCGGGCCGGCGCGTGAAACTCGGCATCTATGTAACGCACGGCAACGAGGACAAGGTCGACTTCGCCATGGGCGCCCTGAAGCGCTCGATGAAATGGGACGAGGACACGTTCGGTCGCGAATACGACCTCGACGTATTCAACATCGTCGCCGTCAGCGCCTTCAATTTCGGGGCCATGGAGAACAAGGGCCTCAACATCTTCAACGACAAGCTGGTGCTCGCGCGCCCCGACACGGCAACCGACGCCGACTATGACCAGATCGAGGCCGTCGTTGGCCACGAGTACTTCCACAACTGGTCTGGCAACAGGGTCACCTGCCGCGACTGGTTCCAGCTGTCGCTGAAGGAAGGCTTTACCGTATTTCGCGACCAGGCCTTTTCGGCCGACATGCGCTCGGCCGCTGTCGAGCGCATTGGCGACGTACGCATTTTGCGCCTGCGCCAGTTCCAGGAAGACGCAGGCCCCCTCGCCCACCCGATCCGCCCCGACCAGTACCTGACCATCGACAATTTCTATACGGCGACCGTCTACGACAAGGGCGCCGAGATCGTCCGCATGCTTCAGACGATGCTGGGGACCGAGGGCTTCCGCAAGGGCAGCGATCTCTACTTCGCACGGCACGACGGCACTGCGGCGACCTGCGACGACTTCGTCAAGGCCATGGAAGACGCAACCGGCGCCGACCTCTCGCAGTTCCGCCTGTGGTACGCGCAGGCCGGCACCCCCCTGATCGAGGGCAGTGGCGCCTACGATGCCGGCGCGAAGTCCTATGTTCTCACCCTGCGGCAGACCATTCCCGACACGCCGGGACAGACCGGCAAGAAGCCGATGCACGTTCCCGTGACCGTAGGCCTCGTGGGCCGCAAGTCGGGCGCTGACCTCGCCACAACCCTAGACAGTCGCAACGCGACATCGCACGTGCTCTCTCTCACCGCGGCCGAGCAGACCTTCCGCTTCACCGGCGTCGGCGAAGACCCCGTTCCATCGATCGGTCGCGGCTTCTCCGCCCCCGCCCGCTTCGAGATGCGCCTGTCTCCCGAAGACCGGGCCTTTCTGATGGCAAAGGACAGCGACCCTTTCAATCGCTGGGAATCGGGACAGAAACTGGCGACCGAGGTGCTGCACCGCATGACGGCCGAGGCCCGCGCCGGCAAGAAGCCCAGCGCCGACCCGCGCTTCGTCACGGCCTTTGGCGACCTCCTCGCCGACATGCGCCGCGACCCGGCCTTTACCGCCATGGCTGCCGTGCTGCCAAGCGAGATGGAGCTCGCCCAGGGGCTCGAGGACGCCGATCCGGATGCGATCCATCTCGCGCGCGAAACCCTGCGCCGGGAACTCGCCGCCACCTATCGCGGCAAGCTTCATGAGATCTACGCCGGACTGAAATCCAACGAACCCTATGCGCCTGACGCGGCCTCGGCCGGTCGGCGCGCGCTGCGCAACGCCTGCCTGCGCTACCTCACCGCAGAGGACACGCCCGCCACCCGCACCCTTGCCTACGAGCATTTCAGGTCAGCAGACAACATGACCGACCAGGCCGCAGGCCTCGCCTGCCTTGCCGACATGGGTGACGCGGAAGGCAAGGCCGCGCTTGAGGCTTTCCATGACCGCTGGAAGGCCAATCCCCTCGTGATCGACAAATGGATGACGATACAGGCGCAATCCTCAAATCCAGAGACCCTCGGCAGGGTCAGGTCCCTCACCGGCCATCCCGCCTTCAACCTGACGAACCCCAATCGCGTGCGTGCGCTTGTTGGCGCTTTCGTGATGGGAAACCAGTTGCGCTTCCACGCGGCCGACGGCTCGGGATACGCCTTCCTCGCCGACATGGTGCTCAGGATCGACGCCGTGAACCCCCAGGTTGCCGCGCGCCTCTGCGGCGCCTTCGAGACATGGCGCCGCTTCGACAAGTCACGGCAGGCCCTCATCCGCAAGGAACTTGCGCGAATCGGAGACACGCCCACACTGTCGCGCAACGTCACCGAAATCGTCGAAAAGACGCTCGGCTGATTCGCTTGCAGCAGCACATTGGCCACGCGTCGTTACAAAAGGGTCCGGCAGGGGTGACAAGCTGGAGGTGCCCTACATAATCCCGGACGGGTAATGATTCGATTCTGGGTTTTGAAAACATGGCCAACGCCACGCATGCCGCCGCCGCCGGACTCCGGGCTGGCGGCTCGACCACCTGGTTTCCGCGCCTTTCCGGGGACAGTACGACTTACCTGATCATACTCGGCGCCATCGCCACCATCCTGTCCGTCGCCGCTGCAGCCACGATCCAGATGAAGCGCGAGCAGCTTACCGCGGCCGAACGCATCGCCTTCGAGACCCGTCAGTTCGAACAGTTCGTGTCCCACTCGGGAACCCTTGCGGCCGCATCGCTGAACCGCACCCGCCAGATCATCGACAACGCGGTCCGCACGACGACAGTGCCGGTCAGCATCCCGGATCCGCTGGTCCAGAACCTCATTGCCATGCGCGCAGACGGCGTTGTCTACTGGGACCGAAACGGAATTCCGCAGCAACCGGCAAGCTTCGCAGGCAACCCGCTTTTCGAGCGGCTCATCTCGCGGCAGGACGCGGGTTACATTGCAGGCGCCTTTGGCGCCACCTCATCAACCCCCGGACCGCTCGCCATCGCCAAGCGCGCAATCGATGATCCAAATCTGATCTACATCGCCGTCCTCAACACCAGGACGCTGGCGGCAAGCTTGCAGGAACTCAGGGGCGCAACGAACGACGCGCTCTTTATCGTCGACAGCGCGGGAAACAGCATCGTTCGCACCGTCGGGAACAGCACGCCGGCGGCGCTGTTGCCATTCGCGCAGAAGGCGTTGCCACCGTTTGTCGCCAACAGCCCGGTCACGCGCCTGTTCGAGCATGATGGCAAGAATTACTCCGTATCGGCCACCCAGATCCCGGGCTATGACCTTCGCATCCTGTCGATCACCCATGCAGCCGACGCCCTGTCCAGCTGGTTCGATTACCTGCCACTCTGGTCGATCATGATCTTCGGTCCCTCCCTGCTGGGAGCAGCCCTCGCCTGGGCCCTTCTCAACCAGATGGAGCAGACGGCACGTTCCCGCAGCGCGCTGCGCCGTACCGAGGAGAGATTCGAGCTGGCGGTCAGCGGTGCACGTTGCGGGATCTGGGACTGGGATGTCCCGAACCGCAGCATGTACTGGTCAGGCGCGATGAGCGCCCTGCTCGGCACCGGTCAACAGCCGCGCATCATCAGGCTCGATGAACTTGAGGGCCGCCTTCACCCTGAAGATCGCAACACGCTTCGCGACATCGAGCAGGTCATACTTGCCGGAGGCGAGACCTACGACGAGAGCTTCCGCCTGCGCCACGATGATGGCCACTATGTGTGGATTCGCGCCAAGGGCCAGGCCTACCGCACGCTCAGGGCCGAACATCCGCGCCTCTCGGGAATTGCACTCGACATCTCCGACCAGAAGCAGGCAGCCGAGCGGCTCAGCGTCACCGAACGCGTCCTCAAGGCTGCATTCGAGAACGCCGCCGAAGCCTTCGCGCTCTGGGATCGCGAAGGGCGCCTGATCCTGTGCAACAGGCGCTTCATGGAATTCTACGGGCTGACGGAAGCAAGACTCGGCGACACGCGCAGCCATCTGCTCGCGCGCGTACGCCCGCAGGACCTCAGGAAGGGCGAAACCCCGCTCGAACTCTTCAACCTCGGCAACGCGACCGGCACCGTTGAGCTTCAGCGCGTGGATGATCGCTGGCTGCTGGTCAGCGAGCGGCAGGCCACCGAGGAGGCCCGCATCATGGTGTCCACCGACATCACGGCCCTGAAGAAGAACGAGGATGCACTGCAAGCCTCGCATCGCACGTTGCAGGAACAGGCGCTCAAGCTGGGCGAAATCGCAACCAAGCTTGAACGGGAAAAACAGCGCGCCGAGGAAGGCAGCCGCTCCAAGACCGAGTTCCTCGCCAACATGAGCCATGAGCTCAGGACCCCGCTCAATGCCATCATGGGCTTCTCCGACGCCATGCAGAACGAAGTCATGGGTCCGCTGCCGCCGCGCTATGTCGGCTATGCACGCGACATCCATGCCAGCGGCGAGACCCTCCTGCGCCTTATCGACGAAGTCCTCAACATGGCCCGTATTGAATCGGGACAGCTTGAACTGAACTTCGCACCAACCGACCTGACGACCCTGGTGGAAGAGGCGACGATCGAGATAGAGGACAAGGCACGTGCTGCAGGCATCACCTTGCGCACGCAGCTTCGCGACATGCCCGCCGTGCGCGTGGATCGCAAGGCGATCCGTGAAGTCATGTCGAACCTCCTGTCCAATGCGCTCAAGTTCAACTCAACCAGCGGCTATGTGACGATCGAGACGCGCATGATCGGCGACCAGGCCTCGGTCTGGATCCACGACACGGGTATCGGGATCGCGCCGGAAAACCTGCCCCGCGTCATCAAGCCCTTCGAGCGCATCGAAAGGTCGACGAAGGCGAGCAAGACCAGCGGCACGGGCCTCGGGCTCGCGGCATCAAATGGAATCATTACCCGCCACGGCGGCCGCCTGACCATCGAGAGCGAGTCCGGCGTGGGAACCAGCGTCTGCTTCACCCTGCCGCTGGCGGCCTGAAACCTGTTTCCCGGGAAAGGGGAATGGGCCGATCGCCGCACAACCGGGCGGCAGGCGGGCCCGATGATTCGGCGCCCCTCCCCAACGCAGCCGGCGCGCAGGTCCCGGCGAACACATTGATTTGGCAGCGTTCCCGGCGGGGCGTCGCGTGCAGTGTCGTACAACTTTCATGCAGTGGTGCGATGCACAAGCGGCCAGCATATCCCCGGCCTCGCAACCGATACGGGGTGCGGCAGAAAGCCCGGGACTGCGACCTTCGCTACGCTTGTTGCGATTTTAGGAACTGTCTAGAGTCGTGCTCAAGTCGCGCTAGGACGTGCGCAACGATCCTGTCTGCCCGGTAGACATGTCTGCTGCCAAGGGCTTTCAGGGAATGCACGTTGACCGGCGCGCGACGAGGGGACAGATGGCCACCATGACGGCCATATATGGAGAGAAGTTATGAATAGGACTGGTCTTTTTCTCTTTATCGCGGTCGTCATCCTGGCGGTCGCAGCCTACTTCTACCTGAACCAGAAGCCCGCTGGCGAAACCACGGACGCAACGGCGACGGAAGCTCCGGCTGAAGCCGCCGCTCCGGTCGAAGGCGAAGCCGCTCCGGCTGAAGCCGCCGCTCCGGTCGAAGGCGAAGCCGCTCCGGCTGAAGCCGCCGCTCCGGCCGAAGGCGAGGCCGCTCCGGCTGAAGCCGCTCCGGCTGAAGCTCCGGCAGCTCCGCCGGCCCAGTAAGCTGGCTTGAACAGACACGCCTAGTGCCTGTGCATGCGGTCCGCCCCTGGCGGGCCGCATGTTTTTTTTCGTGCCCACCTCAGAGCTGCCTAGCAGGGAGAGCCCGCATGAACCGATCCTTACTCGCCATCCTCGCCATCGCGATTGTTGCCGGTGGCCTCTATTACTTCCTCCAGATGAGGAAGCCCGAAGCGCCCGCGGCTGACGCTGGCGCAACACAGACCGCATCGAGCGACAACGAGCCCTTGCTGTTCACATGGGAAAATTGGGGCGATGCGCCGTTCCTCGCCGAGTACAAGGAAAAGTACGGCGTCGAACCCCGCACGGCCATTTGGGCTGACGAGGACGAAGCCTTCTCGAAGATGCGCACGGGCTACAAGCCCGACGTGATGGCGCCCTGCTCCTACGAGTTCGGACGCTGGCAGGAAGCCGGTCTCATCCAGCCCATCGACGTGACCAAGCTGAAATACTGGAAGGACATTCCCGACGCGCTGAAGAAGGTGCCAGGGATGATGAAGTCCGAGACCGAAGCCTGGTTCATCCCGCAGTACTGGGCCAACACGTCCATCACGTACCGCACGGACCTCGCCCCCGAATATGTCGGCAAGGAGAGCTGGAAGATCCTTTTCGACCCCAAGTACAAGGGCAAGATCGCCGGCCTCGATGGCGTGGATGACACGGTAACCCTGATCGCGAAGACGTGGGGCGTTGATCCGTACAACATGAGCGACAAGGACTGGGAACTCGTGAAGGGCAAGCTGCGCGAGTTCGTGGCCAATGCGCGCTTCATTGCCACCGATGAGACCGCGCTGTCCCAGGGTCTGGCATCGGGCGAAGTCGTCGCCGCGATCACCTGGAACCAGACGCACGCCTCGCTGAAGCGTGAAGGGAAGCCCGTTGCCTTCATGAACCCGCCCGGCGGCATGTTCACTTATGTCTGCGGCATGGTCGTCCACGCCGAAGCCAAAAACCTGGAGAAGGCCTACGCCGTAATCGACAGCGGTATATCTCCGCAGGCGATGAAGTATCAGCTCGACCAGCTGAACAATGGCCCGGCCAACACCACGATCTTCGCCGACTACACGGACGAGCAGTTGAAGGAAATCAACTTCTCGCGTGACGTGGAAGGCTTCCTGAATTCCGGCACCTTCCAGGTTCGCCTGAAGAACAAGGAAGAGATCGTGAAGTTCTGGACCGAGATCCGCGGCGGCGGCTAGCAGCAGCCAGACGGACCAGATGAGGCTCCCGCGGCGCACGCCCCGGGAGCCTTTTTGTTGCGTGACGCACGCATCCCGGGCGCAGGGGGATGACATCGGCCGCGCAATACCCCATATGAGAGCGCCTTGATGTGGAAGGGCATACCCCATGCACACTGACAGCCGCCTGACGGCCGACATCGTCGAACAGGTCATCCGCCTCGCACACCATGCGGGCGCGCGGAACTGGATCCCCTCGACCAGCGGCAACTTCTCGGTCCGGATCGACGACAGGACTTGTGCCGTCACGGCTTCGGGCAGCGACAAGACACAACTCACGGCCAACGGCGTGATCGCCGCCGCAATCCGTGGCGAGCGCCACCCCCGGGAGTCCGCCGAGGCACCGCTCCACTACATGATCTACCGCACCCTGCCCGAGGCTGGCGCCGTCACACACGTGCACGCCCTGCCCGCGGTCCTCGCGTCCTTGTCCCTGTGCCGGGAGAGCTGCGTGCGGCTCGAGGGTCTCGAGATGCTGAAGGCCTTCCAAGGCTTCACGACCCACGAAAGCCACCTGGACGTGCCGGTCTATGACAATGACCAGGACATGGACGGCCTCGCGGCACGAATTGAGCGCGACCTGGCTGCGAAAAGGCCCTGCTGGGGCTTCCTGCTGGCAGGCCACGGCCTCTACGCCTGGGGTCGCACCACGCAGGAGACGCTTCGCCATCTCGACGCTTTCGATTATCTTTTCACGCTGAGCCTGAAACTGAAAGGAATACCGGCATGACGACCATTACGGTGTTTGACCTCTCGAAGGGATTATCGCCCGTCTCGCAGATCACCGATACGCGCGAGATCATCAAGGCCCTGGTGCCCTTCGATGTGCGCTTCGAGCGCTGGCAGGCAACCCGCGAACTGCCGCCCGGCGCGGGACAGGACGAAGTTCTCGAGGCCTATGCCGCCGACGTGGACCGCCTGAAGAAGATCGGCGGGTACCAGTCAGCCGACGTCGTGCGCATGCGCCCCGACCATCCCGATCGCGAGGTGATGCGCCAGAAATTCCTGTCCGAACACACACACGCCGACGACGAGGTCCGCTTCTTCGTCGAGGGCGCCGGCGCCTTCTATCTGCGCAACAAGGAGCAGGTGCTCCAGGTCGTCTGCACGGCCGGCGACCTTCTGTCGGTTCCCAAGCAGACGCGCCACTGGTTCGACATGGGCCCCAAGCCCCTCTTTGCAGCCATCCGCCTGTTCACCACGCCGGAGGGATGGGTGGCAGAGTTCACGGGCGACAGGATCGCGGACAACATTCCGAAATACGCAGCGTGATCCGGGCCGTCATCTTCGACATCGAGGGCACGATCGGCGACATCGCCTTCGTGCGCTCGGTCCTGTTCCCTTTCGCACGCGATCGCCTGGGCGCCTACTTCGCCGATCACTGGAACGACGATCATGTCCGCGCGATACTGAAGGATGCACGCGAGGCATCAGGACAAGCCCTGGCAACGCCCGCAGACGCCGTCACGTCATTCGAAGCGTGGATCGACGGGGATCTCAAGATCACGCCTCTCAAGACGCTGCAAGGTCTGATCTGGCGGTCGGGCTACGAGGCCGGCGTTCTCAAGGCTCACCTCTATGACGACGCCATTGCCGCGATCAGGCGCTTCCACGCGCAGGACCTGAGGCTCTTCATCTATTCCTCCGGATCGGTCGAGGCCCAGAAGCTCTACATGGCCTACTCGGTTGCAGGCGACCTGCGTCCGCTCATCAGTGGCTACTTCGACACGACAACGGGCCCGAAGGCCGAACCGGCATCCTATGCCGCCATCGCGCGGCAGGCAGGTGAAAGCCCCGGGGACATGATGTTCTTTTCCGACGCCACCGCCGAGGTCAGTGCGGCCCTCGCCGCCGGCATGAAGGCCACGCTGCTCTGCCGCAGCCCCGGCATTCCCGCGCCTGCCGAGCGCGCCCGGTTTGACGCCATCGAAGGCTTCTCGTCCCTCGAACGCCTATGAGTGGCACAGCCGGACAACTTCGATATCGAGTGCCCCCGATGTCCCCGGAAGCCCCAGCGCGCTGCCTGGCCGCGCCAGTTCGTCCCTGATCCACGCCATCGCCACGTACCGCTCGGTCGCAGGCGAAGCGGCAACCGACATGATCATGCCCGCGCTTCCACCCTTGCCAATCACCTCGCCACGCACCAGCGGCCGCAGGCTCGAGAGCTGCACGAGGCGGCTCCCGCAACCCCGGCGTCGCTGCGCCAACGCCTCCGAGCCATTGAACCGTCGCAGCGGGTCCGGCTCGACACCCAGATCCTGGGGGATCCTGAGATCCTGCGCACGCATGGCAAAGGGCGCCGGCAACCAGTCCGTGCCCGCCAGCGGCTGCCCGGCCTCGATGCGGGCATGTTCAAGGACCCGTGCGCCCACGGGCTGCATCCCGAACCCCGCCCCCACGCGCATGAGCCTGTCCCACACGACGCCCGCGCCCGTGGCATCCATCCAAAGCTCGAAACCTTCCGCGGCTCTCAGCAACAGGACCTGGCTTTGCCGCCAGCCTGGTCCGCGCACCGCTGCTGGATCAGCCTCCGTGTTGCCGCGCTCGGGCATCCCGAGAAAGCCTGCAAGCTCGAGGATTGCCTCGGCATGGGGCCCGCGCAGCCCGATGCCGCCACGCAGGCCCGTGCGGTCCGACACCTGGACGTTGAAACCCAGCGCACCATCGGCAAACCACGCATGGTCGCATACGGACGAGGTCAGCTCGAAGCAGCCCTCGGCCAGCCGCGCGAGCAGACCCTCTCCCCGGACCCAGCCACTGTCGTCGCACCATACCACACGGGCAGTCTGTCCAAGACCGATCAGCGCGGCATCTTGGGTCGTGGCAAAACCCAGGAAGCCGGCTGCGTCCGGTCCTTCGAACCGCAGGCAGTGCCGGGCCGAGATGTCCGCAATACCCGCACGCGCGACCAGCGCCTCGCACTCTTCGCGCTCGCTTGAATAGACAAGCGGCACGGCAAAGCTGCAGATGCGGGTCCACGTGTCGCTACCGCATAACGGGGCCGTGCGCGCGTGAAGCGCCGTCGTCAGGATGACGCGGCCCGAAACGTCGCTCATGCGCCCCCCTGCATGGTCCGCAGGACAGCTTCTGCAGCAAGCCGCCCGCCAGTGCCCGTCACCCCACCACCCGGATGCGTTCCCGCCCCGCACAGATGCAGGCCCGGCACGACAGGCAGCGGTGTGCCCGCCCAATACGCCGGACGCAAAGCGCCAAGCTGGTCGGGCGACAGGTCCCCGCCATGCCAGTGACAGCCCGCCCCACCACCGATCTGCACGAGGTCCACCGGCAGATAGACATCCACCGCCGCAACGAGGTCAGGCAGGTCGGGCGCAAACTGCCTCAACCGGTTGAGCACGGCCGAGACGAGGCCAGTGCGCGCCTGCTCCCGGTCCGCCGCACCGAACTGTGCGGGGACATAGGTCGAGTTCACCGACATGACATGGCATCCCGTGCGCGCAAGGCTGGCGTCATGCACCGACGGGATCGTGACCTCCAGCGCAAGTTCGCCCGACACCTGTCCCTGCTCGAAGGCGGCATGGGCCCGCGCGAGTTCGTTGATCGAAAGGCAGACCAGCAACCGGTTCTTGAGGTGGCGCTTGTCGAGGCTCTTGAACGTGGGCAGGCCGTTCAGGGCAAAGTTGACCTTCGCGACCGCCCCTTCCATGCGATAGCCCTGCAATTGCTTCTTGAAGCCAAGCGGCAGGTCCCGCTCGGCTCCCATCCGAAGATAGGTCTGAACCGGAGAGAGGCTCGAGACCACCTGCGGGGCGTAGACGGCATCGCCGTTGGCAAGGTGCACGCCTGCGATCCGGCCACTCTCGAACAGAAATTGGTCAGCCCGTGCGCCAAGCCGGATACGCACGCCGGCCGCTTCAGCTGCCTTCTGCAGAATCGAGACCAGCGCGCCGACCCCACCGACGGGATGCACCAGCCCGGTCGTGTTGTGCGGCTCGAAGGCCCGGCGCAGGATGGCAAGCAACGCAGTCCCGGCCGCAGAAGGTGACAGCGCATTGCCGAGCAGCGCATCGAGCGCGATCGCGCCCTTGAGCAGCGGCGTGGAAAAATTCTGGTCCAGCAATTCGCCGATCGACAAGTCGAGTTGTGCAGCCAATTGTGCATCAGGACCCGGCTGACGCGGGCGTCCCCCGAGGAGGGACGCCCGGCCAGTCTCATTCCCGGGCGCAGGCACCGCAGCCTGCTGCGTCCACGCATGAAGCTGCTGGGCCGCCCGGCGCAGGCCGGTTGCATGGGCCGGCCACGCCTTGGCATCGGCCGCATCATGAGCCATGAGCGACTGCGCCGTATGGCGAAGGTCCTCTCCGAGAATGATGTGACGTCCATCCGGCGAAAGGCCGACAGCGCCCGCCTGCCGCGCAGAGAACTGCAGCCCCAGCTTTGCCAGCCGCAGCGACTTCATCACGGCGCCATCCAGGGGACCGACGAGGTGGGCAATCGTGGACACACGGAACCCCGGCGCGATTTCATCGCTGCGGCACATGCCGCCAAGGCGGCCCTGCGCCTCAAGGACGATGACCCGCTTGCGCGCCTGCGCAAGCAGGACCGCGCACACAAGGCCGTTCACGCCACCACCGATGACGATGACATCATAGTCCTGGCCGGGAACCGCATCAGACATCGGCATTGACCTTCGCCCGCACCGAGGCACCTAGCGCCTGCGCAATGCTGAGCCCGGCACGCCCCGTCCCTGCCGAAAGACTGGAGCCCGCGAGCCAAAGTCCCTTGGCTGGTCTCCAGACGCCGTCATGCGCGACGTCGGGCAAGGCCTGGATCTCATCCTCGGAATTGCCGAGCCCGGATGACGGTCGCTGCAATTCAAGGAACGGTCGCGGTTCGGCCGGACTGAGAAGCTCGGCACTCTTCAATGACAGTTCGAACCCGGGCGCCCATGTCTCGATTGCCTTGGTAACACCAGACACCAGCCACTCGCGCCGCGGCCCGCTCCAGGGACCTTCCTCGCTTTCACGGGGGACATGAAGGACATCGGCAACCACAAGCCATGTCATCCGCTCTTCGCCACCGCCTGTCGGCGTCACGCGCAGGGACAGGCAGAAATCCTGCATCAGCTGTCGCGCCGAAAACGCGCCATGCGAGCGCACGAGCCGCTCGAGTGACGGGTTGAGAAGAAGGCTTGCACCCGAGGTAACCTGGGCCGCGCCAACGCCCCGGATGGCAGGTGGCATCCCCACCGTGAAGTGGATCCTGCCCACCGGTGCCGGGCGCATGGCCTGTGGCATCTCAAACGGCAAGGGATGAAGTAGTTCAAGCGTGGCATCGCCCAGGCGCCCGAGAATGACCTGGGGCGCCCGCAGCGCCGAGCCATCGGCAAGCACGACGCCCTGGACCGCCTCCCGCTCGACGATCAGTTGTCGCACGCGCACCTCGGGCAACACCTCAAGGCTTCCAAGGGAGTTCAGGGCTGAATTCAGCGCCGCCGTCAGCGCAGCGGTTCCGCCGGCAACCTGTCGCTTGCCGGAAGGAAGCCCGATGAGCGACATCAGGCTCTGTCGTGCCAGAAGCCGCGCTGACCCCGGAATGGTCGGCGATACCGCCGTACCTTCTAGTGCATGCTGCGCCAGCACGCCGCGCAACAGCGGGGTCTCGAAGGCTTCCTCGAGAAGGCGGGACAGCGACGTTGATCGGTCATGGAGGGCGCGCGCCATCATGTGATCGCGCGCCAGCCCGAGGCCGAGCAGGTTTGATAGCACACCGGGCGCGACACCACCCGAAGCGGAAAGGCGCATCATGCCGGCAACGAAGGCGGGATAGGCAGCAGCATCGCGCGCCGAAAGAGCCGACAGACCGGCAATGGTCGCATCCGCCTCGGGCCAGAGCACAAGCGAACGATCCTGTGCGACCGCGATGAGGGGCGCGGCAGCGCCATAGCGCAATCCGTGGGACACAAGGTTGAGCCACCCGGCAGCCTCCACGTCCACGATACAGGGGCCCGCCTCGACGTCCGCCTTTCCCGCCACCTTATGGTCCAGCAGCCGCACCTGCTTGCCCGCAGCGGCAAGGCACGCCGCCGCGAAGAGACACTCAGGCGTTGTCCCGATGCAGATGGCGTCGGGTCTGTCTGCCGCGCGGGCTGAAACGGCCATGGCGTCCGACCTCGGGGGAGAAGGCAAGGCCCGCCACAGGGCCTCACAGGCCGGCAGCGTACCGGGTAATTCCAAATACCCCAAATTGGCAAAGAGAAGGTGGATGATTAACGCTCATCCAAGGCGGCCAAAGCGAAAAGGCCGCCGGGGGGTGCCCCGGCGGCCTGTTTAACGAACGCTTCAAGGCGGTCTCAGACGATCCCGCGCTTGTGCTCGCCGACAACCACGCGCTTGGGCTTGAAGGCCGCCTCAAGCACGCCGATCGCCTTTTGCGGCTGGGCCGCGCCACACATGAACACGTCAAATGCGGCAAAGCCCCTCTCCGGCCACGTGTGCACCGAGATATGGCTCTCCGACAGGACAGCCACGCCCGACACACCGCCATTCGGCGAGAACTTGTGCAGGTGAATGTGCAGCAACGTTGCACCGGCAGCCGTCACGCTTTCCTTGATGGCCTGCTCGATCCTGGCTTCGTCATCCAGGCCCTCGGCATCCCAGAGGTCAATGTGAAGGTGGCTGCCCGCGAACGTCACGCCGTTGCGGGTAATGAAATAGTCTTTGCGTTCTTCGTCCGCTTCCACAAAGGGATTTGGAACTGGAACCGGAACGGACTTCGTTCTGGCGCGGTTCTGAGGGAACTGCGTTACTTCGACAGCCGTTCTTTTGCGTGCAGACAGAGCCATGTGACCCATCCCAACAAGAGAACAGTTGTTGATCCAAAGTGAACCAGGTTAGCGCGGGTCTCGCGCCGCTCAGCCGCCTCACGGTGGACCACACCAGAACTGCGGAGCGGCGAAATATATGTATGCGCGCCCCCCATGCAAGTTCTTTTGGTCCCTCGGGGTAAGATTTTTCTCTCCAGCGTGCCCCCGCTGCAAGCAGGGCGGAATTATGACATTGCACCCCAGGGCGCTTAGGACCTATACGGACGCGCCAAATGCAGCACGGCTGCAGCAGATCTGCTCGGGACACACGTCCGCCCACTTCACCGGAAATCCGGAATCCATGCAGGAGATGAAGCGATGACAAACACGTTTCTGGAGAAACTTCACCCGGGATTCTCTCAGACGATCGAACTCTCTGGAGCACCGATTGTCGAGGAAAAGAGCCAATTCCAGCACATCCGCATCTTTGACTCGTTGCGTAACGGCCGCGTGCTCGTGCTCGACGATATCGTGCAGCTCACAACGCGCGACGAATGTGGTTACTCCGAGATGCTGACGCATCTTCCGATGCTTGAGCATGGCAACGTGAAGCAGGTCATGATCGCCGGCGGTGGCGACATGGCGATCGCCGAGGAAGCACTCAAGCACCGCGGCGTGGAGGTCGTTTTCAACGTCGAGATCGACGAGAAGGTGGTCGATTTGTCGCGGCGCCACCTCGGCGAGGTGAACGCCGGCGCCTTCGCCGACGCGCGCCTGAAGGTGCAGATCGAGGACGCCTTCGTGTTTCTCGCGGACAAGGCCAACCGTCACCGTTTTGACCTCGTCATTGCCGACCGACCCGATCCGGTCGGGCCCGCAGAAGTGCTGTTTGGCGACACTTTCTACGAACGTGTCCGTGACGCGCTGGCACCTGGCGGCTTTGCCGTTTTCCAGAATGGCGTTCCCTTCTTCCAGCCCGAAGAACTGACCGACACGCTGCGCCAGATGAAGAAGACGTTTCGCTACAGCGGCGTTTACCTTGCCGTCGTGCCCAGCTACATCGGCGGCTTCATGGCCCTGACATGGGTATCGAACGACGCCATTCTCGGCGATCCGACGAAGTGGCAGGCGCTCGACGCGGCCTTTGCAGCCTCGCGTGTCTCCACCGACTACTACACGCCCGCCATGCACCGCGCGGCGTTCGCCCTGCCCGCCTGGATCGAGCGGCTCGTCCGGGCCTGAAATCCCGGGGCGCACGCCCTGCGCCCCGCCAAAGCCTTGATCGAGGCGTTCACCCCCTGTCGGGAAAAGGCAGAAAGCGGCCGAAATGCCACGCACCCTAAACCATTCCGGGGCGGAAGGGTTGCAGCGCCGTAATCTTTGCCTGAAGATACCCTTGCGCAGTTACTCCACGCAGGCAAGACGGGGCAGTCCTTGCAAGCAGCCATCGCCAAGACAGACGCCGAACCTGGCCTCCTCCAGCGCCTGAGGGCCTTCTATCTCCGCTCGGACGCCGCCAAGGGTTACGCCCTCCTCTCGCCCGTCATGATCACGATGTGCCTGCTGCTCGCCGCGCCCCTGTTCCTGCTGGTGCTCTACTCGTTCTGGACGCAGACCGGCCTTGCGGTTGACCAGACACCGACCCTCGGGCGTTACCGTGACGTGGTCGGTCAGCAAAGCTACATCGACATCTTCTGGCGATCGATCCAGACCTCAGGCCTTGTTACGCTGGCAACCGTGGTCCTTGCGTATCCGATGGCCTATTACGTCGCCTTCGGCGTCAAGAAGTACAAGTTCGTCTGGCTGATCCTGCTCACCATTCCCTTCTGGACGAGCTATCTTCTGCGCGTGTTCTCTTGGAAGGTGATCCTCGGCTACAACGGCGTGATCAATTCCGGCCTGACGAACCTCGGCGTCATCCAGGAACCGCTCGAATTCCTGCTCTACAACCAGACCTCCGTCATCATCACCCTTGCCCATGCCTATGCGGCCTTCGCAATCCTGCCGATCTACGTGTCGCTGGAAAAGATCGACCGCACCCTGCTTGAAGCAGCCGCCGACCTCGGCGACGGCGCCTGGTCACGCTTCTGGCGCGTGACCTTCCCGCTGTCGGTCCCGGGTGTGATCGGCGCCGCGGTCCTCATCTTCGTTCCCACCACAGGTGACTACGTGACACCCGCCATGGTCGGCGGGCCCAGCGGGCAGATGATCGCGAACATCATCCAGGTGCAGTTCCTGAAGATCGGCAACTGGCCCCTTGGCGCAGCACTCGCCCTCTCGGCCATGGCGGGCGTTGCAATCCTTGTCATCCTGTTCTCGACCGCCATGCGCCTTGCAGCGAGGTCCATCCGATGAGCAAGAAGGCGCCACGCGCAGCGTCCCGCATGGGCGACCCTGGCCGTTTCCTTGCCGGCTTCGCGCTGCTCTACCTGATGTTTCTCTACGCCCCGGTCCTCTTCCTGCCGGTCTTCTCGTTCAACGACTCGATCTTCGTGGCCTTCCCTCTCAAGGGATTCACCACGAAATGGTACGAACAGGCCTTCGCCGACGAGGACATGATCAACGCCCTCGTCGCAAGCCTTCAGGTGGGCGCCATCGTGGCGGTGGTGTCAACCATCCTCGGCCTGTTCGGCGCCAAGGCCATCACTCGCTACCGCTTGCCCGGACAGTCCGCCGTCATGGCGATAATCATGCTGCCCTTGTTCATCCCAGAGATCATCCTTGGCATCTCGCTGCTGATCCTCCTGAATTCGCTGGGCATCGAGTTGGGCCTTCCGGTGGTCGTGATCGGCCACATCATGCTCTGCACGCCCTTCGCCATGGCCGTCCTCAGTTCGCGCCTCGAGGGATTCGACCGCAGCCTCGAGGAAGCCTCGCTCGATCTGGGCGAAACGCCCTGGATGACATTCTGGCGGGTCACGTTCCCGCTTGCAGCCCCCGGCATCATCTCAAGCCTGCTGCTCACCTTCATCGTTTCGTTCGACGAATTCCTGCTGTCGTTCTTCCTGGCGAACCAGCAGCCAACCCTGCCCGTTTACATCTGGAGCCAACTGCGGTTCCCCAACAAGTTACCGAGCGTGCTGGCCATGGGTGCCATCATCCTGCTCGCCTCATGCCTCCTGGTAGTCATCGCGGAGTGGGTCAGGCAACTGGGCACCAGCGAACGCAAGGTGGGACTCGCCTGAAAGGATCTCCATGGTCGACCACATCATCCGCATCGAGAACGTGACGAAACAATTTGCCGGCGGCAACAAGGCCGTCGACAGCGTCGCGTTCGGCATCGAGCGGGGCGAATTCTTTTCGCTTCTGGGCCCCTCCGGATGCGGCAAGACCACACTGCTGCGCATGATCGCGGGCTTCGAGTTCCCGACCGATGGCGAGATCTTCATCGACGGCCAGCCATCCTCGCTGATACCCGCATACAAGCGCCCCACCAACATGGTGTTCCAGTCCTACGCGATCTTCCCTCACCTCAACGTCTACGACAACATTGCCTACGGTCTGCGCAAGGCACGCATCTCGGGCAGCGAGCTGCGCAAGCGCGTGAATGACGCCCTTGCGATGATCAAGCTCGAGGGTTTCGGCTCGCGCCGCGGCGACCAGCTCTCGGGCGGCCAGCGCCAGCGGGTCGCGCTGGCACGCGCCCTCGTGAAGCGGCCCAAGGTGCTTCTTCTCGATGAGCCGCTCGGCGCGCTCGACAAGAAGCTGCGCGAGGAGATGCAGATCGAATTGCGCCAGCTCCAGAAAAGCGTAGGCATCACCTTCGTCTTTGTGACTCACGACCAGGAAGAAGCCCTGTCGATGTCCGACCGCATCGCTGTCATGGGCAAGGGCAAGGTGCTCCAGATCGCCCCGCCACGCGAGCTCTACGCCCAGCCGGCAAATGTCGAGGTTGCGACCTTTATTGGCTCGATCAACCTGATCGAGGCAACGGTGAGCACCATCTCCGGCAACGAGGTGACGCTAGACGCCGCCGCCGTCGGCAGCGTCCGCGCCAGTGCCATTCCCGACATCAAGGCAGGCGATAGGCTCTTTGTCGCGATCAGGCCCGAGAACCTGAACCTGTCGGGCAACCGTCCCTCAACGGACGCCTGCGTCGAGGGATCGATCAGGGCCAGCGCCTATCTCGGCGATCGCAGCCACTATCACGTGCACTTAAAGGGTCGTGCTACACCCATCTATGTTGCAGCCCAGAACGCGGACGGCGGATCCGTCATCGATGTCTCAAAGCCCGTCTACGTGTCCTGGCATCCGTCCTCGCTGATCCTGCTCAGGAACTGACGACGGCACCGGCTGGCGGCGGACCAAAAGGCACGACCCGGTTGGCGATATCGTGACCGATGTCGGCACGGCCCAGATAGGCAATCCCCGCACGCCCGCACCAGTGCGAAACAACCTGCTCCTCGGTCTGTCCAAAGTCGGGATCATTGGGCGGGATCAGGCTGCAACGACCCAGCCGTATGCCTCGTACGCGCCGCATCGGCTCAAACGACACGAGGTGCGCCATCATCCGGTCGATATTGTACATGTACTCGGACACTTCCTCGAGCAGCACCACATGCCCGTCGAGGTTCGGAAAATGGACGGTACCGATGAGGCGCGACAGGATCGTGAGATTGAACGCCGCATTGAGCCCGGCACCACCAAGCCCGGCCTCGCAGGCCGCGGCATCCCGACCAACCAGATAGTCAAGCGCCCGGCGAACGGCAACCTCGCCCTCGGCACGCGAGATGTCGGCTGGCATCGGCCCGTGGACCACCCCCGGATACCCCTGCCGATAGAGCGCGCCGAGCAGGCTGCCAAGGTCGCTGTAACCAAGGAATGTTTTCCCTCGCGCCGCTGGCCCGAGCCCGCGCATCACCGCATCGACGATACGGATCGAGCCATATCCGCCGCGCGCAAACCAGACGGCATCGAAAGCCGGATCATTGGCAACCTCGAGCAGGGCCGCCGCTCGCAACGCGTCGGGCCCGGCAAAATGCCCCTCGCGCGCGAAGCACTGGCCATGGAACACGATCTCGGCGCGCCCAGCATGCTGCGCGCCGGCCAAACCCTGCACGCGCTCTGCCGCCTTTTCATCCAGCCGGCAGGCAGGCGCAACGACGCCAATCCTGACCGGCTTGCCCGATGACCCAACCATTTGCAGACCCGCCACACCCTGTGCGATGTAAACCAATGCTCTTGAATCGAAATGCACATTATTTCTTCTGCGGTATCGGTGGTAGCGGAATGTTGCCCCTCGCCCTCATAATGAAGGGATTGGGCTACGCGGTCGAAGGTTCGGATCGCGCCCTCGACCAAGGCCGCCTCAGTACGAAGTTCGACTATCTCGCGCGACAGGGAATACGGCTACACCCCCAGGACGGAAGCGGCATCCGCGACACGTCACAGGTGCTTGTCACCTCGGCGGCCGTTGAAGACACGATCCCAGACGTGCGCGCTGCGCGCAGCCTCGGCTTGACAGAGGCCAGGCGCGCAAGTCTGCTGGCAGCCCTCTTTAACCAGTCGCCCCTCGGCATCGCCATCGGCGGAACCAGCGGCAAGTCCTCGACGACCGCCATGGCCGGCTGGATCCTCCACGCCTGCGGCAAGGCGCCAACGATCATGAACGGCGCCGTCATGAAGAACTTCGCCGATGCCGCCAATCCGTTCGTCAGCAGTACCACAGGCAAGGGCGAGGCCTTTGTCAGTGAAGTCGATGAAAGCGATGGCTCCATCGCGCTCTACCGGCCAACGGTCGCCGTTCTCACCAACATCTCCCTCGACCACAAGCCGCTGCCTGAACTGCGCTCCCTGTTCGGCGATTTCATCGCCTGCGCCGGCATCACAATCCTGAACATCGATGACGCCGAGACAGCCACCCTTGCCGCACGCGCCGTAAACGTCCGCACCTTCAGCCTGAAGTCAGCCAACGCGGACTTCAGCGCCGACAGCGTCAAACTCGAACCCGCCGCAAGCCACTTCACCATCCGTGAACGGGGCTCAGGCAACGCGGCACGCTGCAGCCTCAACCTGCCAGGCCGGCACAATATAGCCAACGCTGTTGCAGCTGTGGCTGCCGCCGCCGCATCCGGGATCCCGCTCGCACAGGCATGCGCAGCCCTTGCCGGATTTGCCGGCATCAAGCGCCGCTTCGAGATCGTCGGCAGGGCAAGGGGCATCACCGTTATCGATGATTTCGCCCACAACCCGGACAAGATCATGGCAACCCTTGACACGCTGCATGCCTTCCCAGGGCGCATCATCATCCTGTTCCAGCCCCACGGATACGGCCCGTTGCGCCTGATGGGCAAGGAACTCGTCGAGACCTTTGCAACGCACATGCAGGCAGATGATATCCTCGTGATGCCGGACCCGGCCTATTACGGGGGGACCACCACTCGGGAAGTCTCGAGCAGCGATATCGTCGACGGTGTGCTCGCCCGCGGTCGCAATGCCATTTTCCACGAATTAAGGAAAGACTGCATCCCGGTCATCAGGCAAGAGGCACGACCGGGCGACCGCGTCATCATCATGGGCGCGCGCGATGACACATTGTCGGAATTCGCCGCCGAGGTCCTCGCAGCCCTGTCATGAGGCAGGCGCAGCACCAACAAGCCGCTCGAAGATCGACCGCACCTGCGCCTCGCGTCCCTGAAGCATTGCCTCAACACCCTCGAACGACGAAAGCTCGACCGTCTCGGCGATGAGGTTGCGCAGCGAGGATGACATCTCGGCGCTTGCCAACGCATCGCCGACGGTGAGCCGCAGGACCTGGATCAGGTTCTGGAATGCAACCAGGCTGTTGGCGAGGACGCGCGCATCACCGGCCGACAGGTCATGTGCCCTCTCAAGCGCCGCGAGCGCCTCAAGCGTGTTCGTCCGCAGAATGCTATCCGGCTGCTGCGCCGATACAAGCTGCAGCCCCTGTGCGATGAACTCGATGTCGAACAGCCCACCCTTTGCCTCCTTGAGGTCCCAGGGACTCCGCGCTGGCCGCTCCCGGTCGAGCCGGTAGCGCATGTCGGCGACATCTGCCAGAACCTTCGCACGATCATGCCTGGCCGACAGGCACTCCGCGATCACCCCGGCCACGCGTGTCCCCAGCGGCGACTTTGCGGTCAGGATGCGGGCACGTGTCAACGCGAGCCGCTCCCACGTCCAGGCTTCGTTCATCTGGTAGTTCCTGAACGTCTCGAAGCTGACGGCAACCGGCCCCTTGTTGCCGGAGGGACGCAGGCGCATGTCGACTTCATAGAGCCCGCCCTCTGCCGTCATGGCAGTCAACGCCGTGATCAGGCGCTGGGACAGCCGCGAAAAATAGACGCTCGCGCTCAGCGGGCGCTCCCCATCGGACGATCTGATTTCGGGCGGAGCCTCATAGACAAAGATCAGGTCAAGGTCAGACGTTGCCGTCATCTCGCGTCCGCCCAACCGTCCCATGCCGATCACGCACATCTCAGCGCCCGGTACGCGACCATGCGCCACGACCAGCTCGCTGAGGCAGGCTTCGAACAAGGCCATGATCGCAGCCTGCGCAACATCGGCAAAGGCATGCCCGGCTTCCAGGCCGTCGATCTGCTTGCGCAACAACTGCAGGCCAATACGGAACTGCTGGTCCTTGGTCCAGCGCCGCACGGTATCAAGCGAGTCTTCCAGCCGCCGGCTCGAACGCACGAGCGCATCAAGGCTGCCCGTCAGCTCGCGCAGGTCGGGCCTGTCGCGCAGGAACTGCGAGTCGATCAGCACGTCCAGGAGCCCGGGCCGGGCCGCAAGGTGGTCCGCCAGCCGCGGGGCCGTGCCAACGATCTCGGCAATGAGACGCAGCAGCTCCGGGTTCGACATCAGCAGCGCGAACACCTGAACCCCGGACGGCAGGCCCGACAGGAACCGATCGAACCGCGTGAACGCGATGTCAGGGTTTGCCGTCTTTGCAAGGGCATCAAGCAGCAACGGCATCAGCGCCGTCAGTTTTTCCCGTGCCCGTTCGCTGCGCGTGGCGCGGACGCGACCATGATGCCAGCCCCTGATTGTCGCAGATACCGCCTCGGGCTGGCTGAAACCCATGTTCCTGAGCGTTGCAATCGTTTCGGGGTCATCATCGACGCCAGTGAACACAAGGCTGCCCGCCTGCTCCGACAAGGTGGGCTGGCTCTCGAACAAGCGCACATAGTGGCCCTGCACGATCGCGAGTTGCGCACTGAGACGCTCAGACAAAACAGTTGCACCCGCAAGGCCCATGAACTGCGCGACATTCTCAAGACCCTCGGCAGTGCGGGGCATTGAATGTGTCTGCTCGTCCTCGATCATCTGCAGCCGATGTTCCAGCGTCCGAAGGAACACATAGGCGCGCTTCAGATCCTCACAGGTCCGCACCGCAATCACGTTGCGCGCCGTGAGCGCGTCGAGCGCGTCTGTCGTTTTCTGATTGCGCAGCGTCGGAATGCGGCCACCCAGTATCAATTGCTGTGTCTGGGCAAAGAACTCGATCTCGCGGATTCCGCCGCGCCCGAGCTTGATGTTGTGGCCGGCCACCGCAATGTCGCCAAAGCCTCCATGGGCATGGATCTGCCGTTTGATGGAATGGATGTCTTCGATGGCCGCATAGTCGAGATACTTGCGCCAGATGAAGGGCTGCAGGTTCCGCAGGAAGCTGCTCCCCTCGCTGGCATCGCCGGCACACACGCGCGCCTTGATCATGGCCGCGCGCTCCCAGTTCTGCCCCATGCTCTCGTAGTAGGTCTCCGCCGCCGTCGTCGAGACGGCAATCTGCGTCGAGCCGGCATCGGGCCTCAGCCTCAGGTCACACCGGAAGACATAGCCATCCTGTGTCTGCTCCTGCATCAGCGACACTGTCGACTGGGTGATGCGCACAGCCACTTCCTGCGGCGAGTAGCGGCTGGTGACAGGCAGGTGCTCGGGATTGAAGTAGCAGCTGAAATCGATGTCACTCGAATAATTGAGTTCGAACGCCCCATACTTGCCCATTGCCAGCAAGAAGAGGCCCGATGTCCCGGGCGTTGCGCTCGCCCCGGGCTCAAGCCGTCCACGCTCGACAGCGTCCCGGAAAGCATGGGCCAGCGCCGCCTTCAGCGTCTCGTCGGCAAGTTGCGTCAGGCTGCGCGTCACATCGTCAAGCGACCAGACACCGCCAAGGTCGGCCAGTGCAATGATCAGCGCGCAGTGATGTTTGACCTCGCGCAGCTGTTTCATCGCATCAGGGCGCGGCAGACCGGCGGCATCGGCGACGCGCCCGAGTTGTCCGGCAATGGCATCTTCAGGCACCACATCGCGCAGGCCCATGACCCATGCCGGATCTCGCTCGATGGCACGGCTCAGGTAGGGACTGTTGGAGGCCGTGGCCCGAACGAGTTGCGTCCAGTCATCCGGCGGCGCGCCGGCCCCAAGTGCCTCGAGCACCCGCTCGGCGCGAGAACGATCATGGATCACGGGACAGGCCCGGAGCCGGGCGAGAAACGCGTTACTCATGTACCGTGTTGTGGCGTGATCGAAGGCTGATTGCAAACCACGACATCACGGGCATTGAATTAGCCCCTGTACTCGCTCCCCGCCTGCACGAAACAGAGCGAATTGAACCAGGGATCGTCAACATAGAAAGACTTCTCCCCCCATGGGCGCACATGGATCGCGCCACCTGGCTTGTCCTGCACAAGTTCGATGGACAGGCACTTGAGCTTGCGCGCCCGCTTGTGCACGGCATCAATCCCCGGCACCGAAATGCAGACCGACTTGGCGCAGGGATGCGAGGGCCCCGAGGATGACACGTCGCTGATCTCGAGCACGCAGCCGCCAAGATCGAAGTGCAGACGCTGGCCCGGCAGCTTCTTGCCCTTTTGCGCGAGCAGTTCCTCGTAGAACGTCCTGGCGCGGTCGAGGTGATTGACCTCAATCGTCACGCGAAACAGCTGGGCTCCCGTAACGTCAGGCGCAGCCTTCGCTGAGACGTTCTTCACTGACTTGCCACTGGTCTTTGTCTTCGCAGCCATGTCCCGACCCTGTTTCGGCATTCGCTCGTCAAACCACCGCACATGACATTACTACTACGCCTGTTAAGGCAATTGCAAAATTCGCTCACAATCAACAGGGTAAAGTTCCGCTTTTGTTCTTAACCATCAACGCCGCCAACCGGTCCCATGGCAATTTGCGGCAGGACTGGCTATTCATGGCGGCGTTTCCAACCTTTAGCCAACCCGGGCAGGTCCAACATGGCCTCTTCACCAAAAGCCGACCTCGACAACGGACACTTCACCTGGGAGGACCCGCTCCTCCTCACCGGAGAACTGACCGAGGAAGAGCGCCTGATCACGCGCTCCGCACACGACTATGCGCAGGGCCGCCTGATGCCCCGCGTACTCGAGGCCAACCGGAAGGAAATGTTCCATACCGAGATCATGCGCGAGATGGGCGAAATGGGCCTGCTCGGCATCACCATCCCCGAAGCCTATGGCGGCGCGGGCCTGGGCTATGTGGCCTACGGTCTTGTTGCCCGCGAGGTGGAACGCGTCGATTCCGGCTACCGATCGGCGATGAGCGTCCAGTCGAGCCTTGTGATGCACCCCATCCATGCCTTCGGCTCGGAAGACCAGCGCAAGCGCTTTCTGCCCAACCTCGCCACGGGCAAGATGGTTGGCTGCTTCGGCCTGACGGAACCCGACCACGGCAGCGATCCCGGCAGCATGATCACCCGTGCCCGCGCGGTGCAAGGCGGCTTCATGCTCAACGGCGCCAAGAACTGGATCACGAATTCACCGATCGCCGACATCGCTGTGGTCTGGGCCAAGACCGACGACGACCAGATCCGCGGCTTCATCGTGGAACGCGGCTTCAAGGGCTTCAGCACGCCCAAGATCGAAGGCAAGTTCTCGTTGCGCGCCTCGATCACCGGACAGATCGTGCTCGAGGATGTGTTTGTCCCGGCCGAAAACCAGCTGCCCAACGTCAAGGGCCTGCGTGGCCCGTTCTCGTGCCTGAACCGCGCCCGCTATGGCATCGCGTGGGGCGTCATGGGCGCGGCCGAATTCTGCTGGCACCGCGCGCGCCAGTATGCGCTCGACCGCAAGCAGTTTGGCCGGCCGCTCGCCGCCACCCAGCTGATCCAGAAGAAGCTGGCCGACATGCAGACAGAGATCACGCTGGGCACGACGGCCGTGCTGCAGCTCGGCCGGCTCATCGAAATGGGCAAGGCTGCGCCGCCGGCAGTCTCCATGCTCAAGCGCAACAATTGCGGCAAGGCGCTCGACATCGCCCGCGCGGCGCGCGACATCCACGGCGGCAACGGCATTTCCGACGAATACCACGTGATCCGCCACGTCATGAACCTCGAGACCGTGAACACCTACGAGGGAACGCACGACGTGCACGCACTCATCCTCGGACGTGCACAGACGGGCATCCAGGCCTTCTCCTGACGCCGGAAGAAGCCTCAGCGCTTCTTCTTGCGATCATCGTCCTCGTCGTCGATGCCCTCGAGCACCCCGAAACCGCCGTCATCATCCTTCTCGCCCTTGCCCGACAGGCTGAGCGCCCCGCGGATAAGCAGCCACAAGACGATGACCACAACAATGCCCGCGCCGGCGAAAAGCAGCGTGCTGCTGGTCGCCGAGTTCACCGCCGCGTGCGCGGTGCCCGTCGATGCGACCAACAGCGCAGCCGCCAGCAGCCTTCCAAGAACCGGTTTCTGCATGGGACCTATCCTCCACTGCACTTGTTGAACCACGGGGTCTGCGCGCCACTGCGGAACGCACCCGACACCGCGAATATCGTGCCGTCCGACAGTTCCGACCGCCACAGCCGCTGCCGTTGCCCCTCTACCTGCACGATCACTGTCACCGACTTGTCGGCGACCCTCTGCGTCCATTCCACGAGCTTGCCCTCAAGCTCTCGGATATTGCGCAGCGGCGTGACCCGGTCCAGCTTCGGATCGCGGGCAATGAACTGCTCGGCTGGCTCCCCCGTCTGTGGCACCGTATAGATAATATAGGGATTCACCCGGCTTGCACCAGAAGCGCAGTCGAAGGACCACGTACCCACAAGGCCCATGCTCACGAGGACCTGGGGCCCCGCCGCCCCCGTGGGCGCCGGCAGCCGCTCGCAGGCCACCACCAGACAGGCGACAACCAGCAAAACAAAGCCCTGGAGTGGCCGGACCACGCTCAGCGCCCCTCCGCAGCCGGCATGGCGCCACCCTGAATCCGCTGCAGCACCTCCTGCGCCAGCTGTTCGCGCTGCTCACGCGGCAGACGCCGGACAGCCTCCACGATCTGACCCAACGGACGCTCGCGCCGCATGCGCGATACCATCACCCCGGCCCCGGCCGAGGCCAGCACCACGATGCCGATCCCCGACATGCCGGCCAGCACGCTCAGGCTTCCGACACCGCCCGACGCGATCATCGCCAGGACTGATTGCGTAAGTTCCGGGTTCGTCACGAAGTTGACCATCATGTTGGCCGCAAAGAAGAATACGGCACACAGCAGCACCGCCCACAGCACATGCGACCGCGTGTATCGGTTGAGCTGCAAGCCGGCAAAGAACGACGCGATGATGCACATCGGCACGATCACGACCAGCACCGCCATGATCTGCAGCGGCACGAACACCTCGGCCGGCACGTTTGTCGTGGACGGGTCGGGAAATGCAGAAGAAAACGTGAGCAGCGACAGCCACGCAAGACCGGACACGAACTGGTTCCAGGCAAAGAGCAACGCCCCAGCCAGCACGCCTGTGACGTACCATGCGGGAGAACTCTGCAGCACCGCCTGCTCACCCAGCCGCACGCGATGCATCAGCCGCTTCGAGCCATCGAGGATGAAGGGAAAAGCAGCAAAGCTCATGCCAATGAAGTAGTCACGCAGCTTTGGATCCAGGAACTCGAAGGTCCGGATGACCGGAGCGCCCAGCTGGACCAGCAGGAAAACGCCGAGCACGGCGAGAACAAGTGCCCAGAACTCGCGCGCCGATGACGGCAACTTGAAACGGCTGGTGGATCGGGGTTCGCTTTCACTCATGCGCCTGCTCCAGCAAGACGAAGGGACATGAGCGCTGTTTATCACCAACCGCCGCAACACCCAATGCCGTGGCCAGGACCAAGGATTGGGGCCCCCTCGCGGACGACAACCCGAAACAGAGCGCCTGTTGCACAAATGTTTCATAGTTTCGCACGACACTGGCAAACTCGAATCGATTTGCGACGATCGCAGGCAAGGGACAGGGGAATGCAGGCCAGAACCGCTTTGCACATCACGCTGGCGCTGCTCGCGCTGTCGGGCTGCGCGTATCCGCAATATGTGAATGACGAGTATCGCTACATTCCCCTGACCAGCTTCTCGCACGACAACAAGTCGTTCCGGATTTTTGACAAGCCCAGCGCAGGCCGCCTGATCATCACGCCGAGCCTTTCGATGGCGATGGGAAATGCCGTGATCCGCGGCGCAACTTTCGGCGAGGTCGACAACGCGACAGAGCAACGCACTCTCGCGGCCGCCGTCGAAGCCTACTTCGCCGCACAGGGCCGCAAGTGCGCGCTCACAGGCTCAAGCCTGGTCTATGACCCGCAGTGGGAATTCACCTACGAGTGCGAGCTCCGCTACACGGCCACGCCCTGAGCACAGGCGTCAGTTGGTCTCGCACTTGGTGAGCCACGGCGTCGGCTTGCCGGCGTCGTCACGCGCATCGGCCGCGAGCTTCACCCCATCCGAGGTAACGATTGAAAGCACGCGCATGCGGTTTCCGTCCATCTTCGAGGTCACGGTCAGCATCACTTCGCCTTCGGGGATCACCCACGTGATTTCGCGCGCCTTCTTCTTCCATTCGACGTCGAGCAGCTGCTTGGCGCTCTCCTCGTCCGGCGGTGCAAGACGGCGCTGGATCGCAGGACCGTCGCGGAATGTCTCGAAGACGATGTAGGGGTTCGCGGCAGACGCCGGCTGGCGACAGCTCTCTGCCCAGCGCCCGTCGATCCCCAGCCCCTCGATGATCGCCTTGTCGTTGCCGAGGGCAAGCGCCCCTTCGGTTACCGCGGCAAGGCAGACAATCGCGGCAATCCCAATCACCCTCAGGCGCATGTGCAACTCCTTGCACCCTTAAACCACAACGCACCGATCCAATAAAGCGCACGATACAGCCGCAGATTGTGAGCGCCACGGTAATCCGCAAGCCCGCCCCAACCCCGCCCCCGCAGTTTTCCGGCAAGCAAGGAAATCTGCGTCCGCCCCTTGTGGATACCACGAGGTTTCCCTGCCGAATGCCGCGCGTTCAGCCATCATCATCTCAGTTGATTCGTGCGGCGGCAGCGGGCGCTGCACGACCGGCCGGCCGCCCTGTTGGCGGACGGCGGCGTTGCCAGTGGAGTTTGCAATGATGGCAAAGCGACCCGATCGTGGACCGGCGCCCCAGCGCACCGTCCTGCTCGTCCTGGGCATGCACCGCAGCGGAACTTCGCTGCTGACCCGGATCTCAAGCTTCCTCGGCGCCGCCCTGCCCCGACAGCTCGTGCCGGCAAGCCAGGCCAACCCGACCGGACACTGGGAGCCCGCGCGCCTCGTCGAGCTGCATGAGCAGCTGCTGGCTTCCATCGGCTCGGGCTGGGACGACTGGCGCGCGGCAAACCTGCGCTGGCGCGACACCGACCCGCAGGCCACGATCACCACGCGCATCGTGCAGGCCTTTGACGAAGAGTACCCCCAGGCACCCATGCTGGTGCTCAAGGACCCCCGCATTTGCCGCACCCTTCCCCTATGGTTGTCGGCACTGGACAAGGCGAACTGCAAGGTCGCCCCCGTCATCATCGTGCGCAACCCGCTGGAGGTGGCCGAGTCCCTGCGCGAGCGCGACGGCATGTCCTTCGAAAAGGCGATGCTGCTCTGGTTGCGCCATTATCTCGACGCCGAGCACGCGACGCGCAACATGCAGCGCAACATCATGTCGCTCGACATGCTGCTGCTCGACTTCCGCAACATCGTCGCCCAGACCGCAGGCCGGCTCGGGATCCAGTGGCCCCGCAGCATCCACGATGCAACAGCTGACATTGCCGACTTCATCGACCGCGACTTGCACAACCATCGCGCAACGCTCGCTCAACTTGAAGCCCACACCGAAGTACCAAGCTCCGTGAAGCAGGCCTACCGCGCGCTGAACACGCTGTGCGACGAGCCGCGCGCCAACGATCCCAAGCGCGAACTCGACCGCATCCGCCAGATGTTCAACGAAAGCGCGAAGATGTTCGGCGTCGTCGCCTTCGCCCAGACCGAGGCCCTCAAGCAGGCTGACGCCGACGTGATTGAGGCGCGCGCGCGTGCCGATGGCGCCGATGCCCTGCGCCGGGACCTCGCGCGCGAGCGGGCGGCCCTCTCCGAACTGGCAATCCAGCACCAGACGCTGATGCGTGAGGCAAACGAAACACGGGCAAGCCTGGCCGCAACCACAGATCGCGCCGCCACCGCCGAACAGCGCACGCAGGCCCGCGAGGGAGAACTGGCGCGGCTGAAGCAGGAGATGGCCGACCTCGGAAGCGCGGCAACGGCAACCCGCAAGCGGGCCGAAACCGCCGAGCGGCGCGCCGAGGCTGCCGAGAAAAATGCCGCGACCCTCGTCCATGACATCGCCGAGCTCGAGCGAAACCGTAACGAGATGGCCCAGACCCTCGCCCGCATGACCGCCGACGCCGCCTCGCTCAAGTCCATGGCCGAAAGCGTCTCACGGCGCACGGAATGGATCGAGGGCGAGATCCGCAAGCAGACCACGGGAAGCAAGCCATCCCGCGCCGACCTCGACGCCGCGAATGCGCGCGTCATGTCCCTGTCCGGCGAACTGCAGGCAGCACTGGCCAACGCCATGACCTTGTCGCGCGAACTCGCCGCCGCAAAGGAAGAACTGCATCACCACGAGAAAAAGGCGATCAAGCTGTCGGCCGAGGCCCAACGTCACACGGAAGCGCTCGCCACCGCACAGGATCAGATCCGGCGTCTGCAGGACGAAACCGACACGGCGCGTGGCGAGATCGCCGAACTGCGTGCCGAACTGGCCGAAGCCTGGGCCATGGGCGGAACTCTGAAGCCGGAGGAACAGCAGGGCGCAACATCACAGCTACCCGCAACAATTCCCATGGATGGCTCGGGCATCGCCGCACGCGCGAGGCGCATCGAGGAGGACCTTCGTTTTGAACGCATGCATGTGCAGCAACTCGAGCTTCGGCTGAACAGCTGGCGCGGCCTGGCAGGCGCCATGCTGCGCAAGGTCACGCGCCTTGGTGCCGGCAAGACCAGGCGGGCCAAGGCGCCAGGCCGCCAGCGGCTCAAGCAGGCGCCAGCAACAAGCAGATGAGCTTGCCCACGTGCCTCATTCGGCAGCGCCTGCAAGACCCATCGGCTGTAGCAGCACGACTGCCGCTGACGGCAAAGTGACACGCACCCGCGTACCCTCGCCCACAGCCGTCTTGAAAGACAGTCGCCCGTTCAGCTTGTCCAGGCACCGCTTGACCAGATACAGGCCCACACCCAACCCATCGTGCTCGCGGTTGAACGCGCTTTCTGCATGGCCGAACAGACCGGTAAGCCGCGGCAGGGCATCAGCCTCGATGCCGCGGCCATGATCCTCGATTTCGATCACCGCGTCGGCACCCTCAAGCCAAGCCGAGAAATTCACGCGACTGCCCTCAGGACTGAATTTCACGGCATTGGACAGCAGGTTGTAGGCAACCTGACGGATCAGTCGGCCATCCGACATGATGCGCGACGCCTCCGGCGCAATCGAAATGCGGATCTCGTGGTTCTGGTAAACGCTGAGCGCCTTGACCAGGTCCACCGCGCCTTCTACGACATCCGACAACTGCACCTCGGCCATGCTGAGTTGCAGTAGCTCGCTGTCCAGCCGCGCAACATCGATCACGTTGTTGACGACGGAAAGAAGCTGGTGACTGCTCTTCACCACGATGTCGGCATGCTCGACATAGGCGCGCTGCTCCACCGGTCCCAGCATTTCGTTTGCGAGCAGCTCGGAAAAACCGATGATTGCGTTGAGCGGCGTCCGCAACTCGTGGCTCATGTTGGCAACGAAGTTCGTCTTGGCGCGCTCGGCGCCGAGGCGCTCCTCCTGTGCCCGCATCTCGGCCTCGCGTGCCATGCGCATGGCGGTCACATCACGCAGCGTATAGACATCCAGATAGGTTGTCCCGAAATTGTCTTTCTTGCCAAGCCCACCAACCTGGGTACGACGAACGAACAATTCGACGAGAACCTCGCCCTCGGGGCCATCAAGCTTCAGGTCGCAGGACCGGTTCGAGCGCGCGACATCGGCACCCGCAGCACTCACATCCTCGAAAGCGGGAAGATGGTTGCGGATGGGCCGACCCGTCAGCGTCTTCCGGGTGACATTGAGCAGGCGTGCAGCCTGTTCGTTGCAGAGTTCGATCCGGCCACTGTCCCGCACGACCAGGATGCCGTCGGAACTGTCCTCGACGATGCGCGTGATCATGGCCTGGCGCATGCTGCTCGTCGTCCGTTCCCGAATTACGGCGTTCGACCGCGAGGAAAGTTCAAGCAGGCCCGTGCAGAACACGCACGCCACTACCGCCACGCCAGCCGGTATCGGATCGACCAGCAAGCCCCCTTCCACGAAGGCGACCAGGGTGATCGTCAGCAAGGCGCCGGCTCCCGCCGACAGGGGCACCATGATCGTTCGGACACCCCAACTGATCCGTGCCGGATTCAGGAGCAACACGACAAGCAAGATCAGCGCAACCTGGCCCGGCAGACCCGCCTCCGTCAGCGTACGGTCCTGCAGCAGCGACTCGGCGATCAGTGCGTTGACCTCGACACCCGGAATGACGCCCCATTTGGGCACCGAAACCCGGTCCCCAAGCTCAATGGCCGTGGCCCCGATGATCACGCGCTTGCCACGGACGGCTGCAGGGTCAAACCGCCCCTTCAGCACGTCGATGAAGGACAGGAAGGGGATGGTCGCACGATCGATCGAGTAGTCGATCACGAATTCCGTGGCTGACATGGGCCCGTTCTGCGCAATGATGGCGGCAAAGCCCGGACGAGGCTCATCCGTCTCATAGACCCGCGCCACACTGGCCACCCGCGCCAACCCGCTGGGCGGCATGATGTTCACATCCCCCCACAGCGCGTTTTCGAGAAAGATGTCGAGGGGCATCGACATGGTAAGTTCACGCCGATCCGCGCTCAGTGGCTGCACAAGCGAGGCGAGCAGCACCTTGCCGGCCGCCCGCTCGATGGCGCCGGCAAAGGCCTTGTCATGGCCAGGCTGGCTTGGAGAGGAAAAATCGACGTCGAACGCGATCAGGTCGGCACCGGCCTCGTTCAGCTTGTCGATGACGTCCCCGTAGTGGCTGCGGGGCCAGGGCCAGTTACGAAGTTCCTGGATGCTGCGCGAGTCCATGTGGACAAGCACGATCTCGCCCGACGCCGGACGCTTGAAGACCCCGAACCAGAAGTCCCGCAATGCGAGTGACAGCGGGTTCACGACGCCAGACAGCGCAACCGCTGAGACCGCAAGAAAGACCAGGAACGCAATCAGCGATCCCCGCAGCCAGACAGCAAACTTTCGTGCAACCCTCCCCACGTCTCGCCCCTCAGCTCCAACCCTTCAACCCGCCCCCGGCAATCTCCACTGGTCGATGAAGCAAAAGCCCGGCGCCGCGCCCACGCGGGGCAACGGCACCAGGTTCCTGCCTTATCTGCTAGCCGCCGCGATCCCTGCCGCCGTCCTTGCCGCCGCGATCCTTGCCGCCGCGATCCTTGCCGCCGCGGTCCTTGCCGCCGCGGTCCTTGCCGCCATCCTTGCCGCCACGATCCTTGCCGCCGTCCTTGCCACCACGATCCTTGCCACCGTCCTTGCCGCCGCGGTCCTTGCCGTCCGATACGGTGCCTTTATTGCCACCAGCCAGATCGGTACCCCCGCCAGCGACGGGCGTCACATCCCGCACCACCGCATCATCTTCGCCCTCCGAAGCAGGTGACGGCTGCGCCATGTCGCTTCGAGGGCTGCTTGAAGCTCCTTCAGCCAATCCGCCGGTAACAGCGCCCACATCAGCAGGTGACGGCTGCGCCATGTCGCTTCGAGGGCTGCTTGAAGCTCCTTCAGCCAATCCGCCGGTAACAGCGCCCACATCGACACGTGGTTCCCCGATGGCGACTGAAATGACACTCGACCCGGAGCCCGATGCGGAAGACACGGCTGAGGTGACATCCGTCTCGACAACAGGCTTCACAGCGCGTGCAGGCTCCGCGAGCGCCAGCGCGAGCGCGGGACCGGCAACCGGAGCCTCGACAACTTGCGCAGCCTGCTCCGTTCCGCCCGCCGGGGCTGACGCCTCCTCCAGACTGTCCGTTTCTGTTGCAGCTTCGCCCGGCGACTGTTCGGCCGGCGGCTGAGCGCCTGCCTGCGGCAGCGGCAAGGGCGGCAGCGACGAGGTCTCCGTCACCTGCAGCGCGGGCGCTTCTGAACCACGCTGAGCGTGCGCCACTGTCGCCGAGAATCCTGGCCGGACATACTCGACATCCGTGCGCCCGGCATTGCTGATCTGGACAAGCCCATCGGTGACATCAATGCGCGAGCGCTCGTTCTCCACCGCGATGATGAAACTCGTACCCTTGACCACCGCCGCCATGTACGGCGTGTCTACCTGGAAGTGCGGCACCTTCTCCTTGCTGATGCTGTAGAAGACAGACCCCAGCGACTGCAGCACCTGCGTGTTCCCGTTGACCCGCTCGGCCGGCAGACTGACCCGGCTTCCCGGAGCCACCACCACCATGTCCCCGGCGCGCACCAGCACGGCGCGTCCATTTTTTCCGGTCTGCACCCAGCCATTCAGCGGAACGACATCATCACGGCGAACGGCAACCGGCTTGAGCCCCTCGCCGCCCACGATGACCTCACCCACGGCCTGCTGCAGCTTCCAGCCGGGCTCACCGGCTACTGCAGGAAGTCCCGCCGAAACCGCAATGAACATCGCGACCAGGGCAAGGATGGCTTTCCGGAAAACAGGCATGACGGACCTCCCGCACGTAAATGGCAGTCGTGAATGACCATCGCGTCAGCCTGCCTAACGGCTCCCCAAGGAACATGGTTGATACACCCCACATCGCTCAGAAGACGCCGTCCGGATCCCATTTGGGTTTAGACCCGGTAAACCCCTTAATCGGCCATTAACTGCCTTGCGTCATGACTTCCTGCGTACAGCACCTTCAGGTTCAAGTTGGTATGTTGCTGCATGGGAAATTCCACGGCGTCAGGGCTTTCCTTCTAGCGGCAGCCCTTGCAATTCCACTTGCGGGCACGGCTGGAGCCAACGCGCAAAACAGCGGACAAATCGAGGATCGCTTGCCCGAACGCGAGGGTAAGCGCGCCACGCCCGACAGCGCCCTGCCCGCTGGCGGCAGTCAACCCGGCACCGTTCAGACACAAGCCATCATCCTGAATTCCCTCGACCTCAAGGGCACAACAGTACTGGCAAAGGCCGACATCGACAGCTTGACGGCGGAGTTCATCGGGAAGACGCTCTCGACCGACGACCTCGCCCGGCTCGCAGGTCAACTGACCCAAGCTTACCGCGACCGTGGCTTCTTTTTGTCCCGGGTCATCATTCCACCCCAGGAGATCCTCGCAGGCCGCCTGACGGCCGAAGCCATCGAAGGCTACGTCGTGTCAGCCAGGGCAGAAGGCGTGGCGGATGACGATGCTGCAACCCAGTTTGCATCGCTGCTGGCCGAAAGGCCCGCACGCCTCGCAACCTTCGAGCGCGCCTTGCTTCTTCTGGCCGACAGGAACGGCTACGAGGTTACAGGAACACGCCTCCTGCCGGTGGAGGGAACCACCGACCAGTTCACGCTTGAATTCTCCGTGACCTGGCGCCCGGTGAGCCTCGAGTTGTTTGCCGACAACCGTGGCACGGGACGCAATGGCGAAGATCAGGCCTTCACCGGCGTCACCTGGAACTCGATCGTGTCGGCAGGCGACCAGCTTTCGGCGTCGATCTTCTCGTCCTTTGCCAACATTCCGGACACGCTTTACGGCGAAGTCAATTACGCAACCCCCTGGATCGGCGGCAACCTTTGGACAGAGTTTGGTGCATCGACAACGACATGGCAGGACCCATTGTATGCGGCGGCGACCCTCGGGAACTTCGAGGCGCAGAAACTCTGGATAAAGGCATCGGTCCCGCTCCTGCGCTCGCGTGAACGCTCACTCTGGCTCAACATGGTCCTCGATACCCGCGACGCCACCAGCGACGACGGCTTCCAGCCGACCCGCGAGGAAAGCCTGCGCGTGCTGCGAGGCAGCTTCAGCTACACCGAAGTCGGCAACAATTCTCAGGCCGATTTTTCGCTGCAGGTATCGCACGGCCTCGATGGACTGGGCGCTTCCGGGAATGGTGACCTGAACCTCAGTCGCATCGACAGCCGGCCGCAGTTCACACGCGTCAGGCTGTCTGCCTCGTTCTTCTCACAACTGGTCGATCGCTGGTCCGTAAACATGACGGCGGTAGGACAGTACGCCGACGGTTCGCTGCCTTCGAGCGAACACCTCTACTTCGGCGGCGCCCGATTTGGCCGCGGCTACGACTACGACATCATTGGGGGCGACAACGGCTGGATGGCCAACGCCGAACTGAGATACACGGTCGACGCCGACCTCCTGTTCATGGAACAGATGCAGTTCTTTGTTTTCACCGATGCAGGCCGGACGCGCGACGTGTACCGGGGTGCGCCGGGATACCAATCCCTCTTTGCCTCGTCCGCCGGTGGCGGCATAAGGCTCTTCATTACCCCGGGCCTGGAAGCCAGCGTCGAGGCGGCCCTTCCTCTCGCCTACACTGATTCGCTGAACCTGAACGACACGACGCGGATCTTCGTGACCCTGTCCTGGTGGCAGTGACGGCGCAGAATTCCGCCCCGGCACCCTGTGATGTTGCCTGCGCAGGCGGCAGCTTTCATGATCCACGCGACTGATTCATTTCACGCGCCACGCAGGGGAACCACCTGATGCACCATCCTCAACCGGCCATGCGCTGGCCGCGCCGCCTGTTACTCGGCGCTATGGCGCTTGTCGTCATGAGCTGGCTTCCGCAGGCAGCCCCGGCGCAGATGCGGTCCGCACCCAAACCAACTGAAACGCCAGCCTCCGCGCCGACGATGGAAAGCGAGGAACATAAGACAGTTTGCTCGACCGGACCCGACGGCAAGGTCACGGCCTGCGCGGTACGCCCGGCAACGCGTCCAAAGCCGGCCTCTCCCCCGCCGGCGGGTCTGACGCGAGGCTTCAGCCGCACGATTTCCTCGGCTGACGTGAAGGCCGTGAGCTACTTCCAACGCCAAAAAATGAAGATCGACACGCGCAATGCCTTCGGCATGGTGATCATGCCGCGCAAGGCGATCGACGACGCCGGGCGCGCGCAGCAACGCCAGTTCTGCGAACTGGTACTTGCCTCTCTCGACTTCGTCGCCCCCGAAGAAGTAGCGCCGGAGGAAATGCTTGCTACATACTGGCCCATCGTTTCGGACATCAACCCGGTGTCCATCCGTCTCGCCTTTGAGAGCCACGATTGCCAGAACCTCATCGCCTGGTACGACCACCGGTTCGCGCGTGACATTGCCGGCAGAACAGGCCTGCAGGACAAGAGTGGGCCTCTCCTCGTGACGTGGCCCGCCGAACGCACGGTGGCCCGCAACAACCGCGACCCGCTGGTAGTCGACTTCTCCAGCGCCAACCACGCCAACGCCAAGCGTGCGCTCGCCTATTGGTTTAACCAGCTCAGCCAGGACCCGTCGCTCTGGACCGACCGCATCCGCGAGGGGACGATCCGCGCAGACCTGGCGGAAGCCATCAACGAAACGGCAGGCGTGATGCTTTCCGTTCTTGCGGGCAAATGGGAAGGCCTGACCGAGGTGCCGGCCAAGCCTTCATGAAGCAGGCAGACCGCCGTTTCAGCCCTTCGTCGCTTCCGGCAGCACAACGCGAATGTTGAGCTCGCGCAACTGCTTAAGCGTGACGTCCGACGGCGCGCCCATCATCAGGTCTTCCGCCCTCTGGTTCATCGGGAACATCGTCACCTCGCGAAGGTTTTCCTCGCCCGCGATCAGCATGACGATGCGGTCCACGCCGGGCGCCGTGCCGCCGTGCGGGGGTGCGCCGAAGCGGAAGGCATTCAGCATGCCGCCGAACTTGCGTTCGACCACGTCGGCCGGATAGCCCGCAACATCGAAGGCCTTGATCATGATGTCCGGCCTGTGGTTGCGGATGGCGCCCGATGACAGCTCGATGCCATTGCAAACGATGTCGTACTGGAACGCGGTGATCCCGAGGATCGTCTTGTCATCTTTCGGGTCAAGCTTCAGGAACGCATCATGATCGAAGTTCGGCATCGAGAAAGGGTTGTGGCTGAAGTCGATCTTCTTCTCGTCCTCGTTCCACTCGTACATGGGGAAGTCGACGATCCAGCAGAAGTGGAAATCGTAATAGGGCGACGCCTTCAGGCACAGTTCATTGCCGATGCGGATGCGGGCAGAACCCGCAAGCTTGGCCGCCGCATCCGCCTTGCCGGCCGAGAAGAACAAGGCATCCCCTGCCTTCACGCCGCCCTTCTGGGCCAGCCGCACAAGCACAGGCTCGGGAATGAACTTGGCAATCGGCCCCTTGCCGACAAGCTTGCCGCCTTCATCCTCGAAGGTAATATAGCCGAGGCCCGGCGCCTTCATCTCGCTGCGCGCCCAATCATTCAACTTGTCGAAGAACGAACGTGGCTGCGCGGCAGCCCCGGGCGCAGGAATGGCTCGCACCACGCCGCCCTGCGCGACGACGGCCTTGAAGGCCTTGAACTCGACCGAGGCATCCGCGAACTCGGCGCTGACATCGGCGATGATGATCGGGTTGCGCAGGTCCGGCTTGTCGGAGCCATACTTCAGCATGGACTCGGCATAGGGAATGCGCGGGAACGGTCCGGGATTGATCGTCCGGCCATTGGCGAATTCCTGGAACACGCCATGCAGCACAGGTTCGACGGCCGCGAACACGTCTTCCTGCGTGACGAAGCTCATCTCGAGATCGAGTTGGTAGAACTCGCCCGGCGAGCGGTCCGCGCGCGCATCCTCGTCGCGGAAGCAGGGCGCAATCTGGAAATAGCGATCGAAGCCCGCCACCATGATCAGCTGCTTGAACTGCTGCGGCGCCTGCGGCAGCGCATAGAACTTGCCCGGATGCAGCCGCGAGGGCACCAGGAAGTCGCGCGCGCCCTCGGGCGAGGAGGCTGTCAGGATCGGGGTCTGGAACTCGGTGAAGCCCTGATCGATCATGCGCCGGCGCAGACTCGAGATCACGTTCGAGCGCAACAGGATGTTGCGGTGGATCCGGTCACGGCGCAGGTCGAGGAACCGGTACTTCAGGCGTACGTCCTCGGGATAGTCCTGCTCGCCGAATACCGGCAGCGGCAGGTCGCCGGCCTCACCCTGGATGGCAACCTCGTCGATGCGGATTTCGACCTCGCCCGTGGCAAGCTCCGTGTTGACGGTGTCGCCCGGGCGCGCCACGACGCGGCCCGTGAAGGTCACGACGAATTCCGACCGAAGGCCGTCCACGGCCTTGAACGCAGGGCTGTCCGGCTCGACCACGCACTGTGTCAGGCCGTAATTGTCCCTCAGGTCGATGAAGATCAGGCCGCCATGATCGCGCCGGCGATGGACCCAGCCGGAGATCCGGACCCGGCTGCCAACTTGGCTGGCGCGCAATTCGCCGCAGGTATGGGTACGGTAGCGATGCATGGAAGATCCTTGAGTTTCTTGGAAATTGCCTGTCTAAGGGCGCCCCTTGTGGCCGCGTGGCCACTACCTGTCAAGACCGGGCAACATGGGCTAAAGCATTGGAAATGGGAAGACTGGTCACCTCGAATGAAGACCTCGCCGCCGCCTGCGAAAGCTTTGCAGGGGCCCCCTATGTCGCCATCGACACGGAGTTCATGCGCGACACCACCTACTGGCCCCGCCTCTGCCTTGTCCAGGCGGCCATTCCGGGCCATGCCGTCGCCATCGACCCCCTCGCCCCGGGCCTCGACCTCAAGCCCTTCCTCGAGATCCTGAGGCGGCCTGACTGCGTCAAGGTCTTCCACGCCGCCCGCCAGGACATCGAGATCTTCTACCACATGGCAGGCGTCATCCCTGCCCCGCTCTTCGATACCCAGGTGGCCGCCATGGTCTGTGGCTTCGGCGATGCCGCCGCCTACGAGACCCTTGTCCGCGAACTCGTCCACGTCCAGGTCGACAAGTCCTCACGCTTCACAGACTGGGCCCGCCGCCCGCTCACCGACCGGCAGATCGATTACGCCCTCTCCGATGTGATCCACCTGTGCCGGGTCTACGAATCGCTGAGCCGCCAGCTCGAGAAGAGCGGCCGCTCGGAATGGCTCGAGGAAGAGCTCGGCATCCTGCGCGCGCCCGAGACCTACGACCTCAAGCCTGAGGATTCGTGGCGCCGCCTCAAGCTGCGCAGCGGCAACCGGCGCTTCACGGCCGTCCTGATGGAAGTCGCCGCGTGGCGCGAGCGCCTCGCCCAGGAGCGGGACGTGCCCCGCAGCCGCGTCATGAAAGATGACGCCTTGTTCGAAATTGCATCGCAGGCCCCGGCAGCGCCGGGCGACCTCGAGGCCCTGCGCGGCGTCCCGCGCGGCTTCGCGGGCTCGCGCGCCGCCGCAACCCTCATCGACGCCGTGAAGGCAGGGCTTGCCCTGCCGGCCTCAGCGGTGCCCGAAATTGAACGCGGCACGCCCGTCTCGGTCCCACCGATCCTGGGCGACATGCTGCGTGTTCTGCTCAAGATCCTGTGCGACCAGCACGGCGTGGCCCAGAAGCTCATTGCCTCGTCATCCGACCTCGACCTGATCGCGGCCGACGACAACGCCGACGTGCCGGCACTCTGCGGCTGGCGGCGCGACATTTTCGGGAATGCGGCCCTGGAACTGAAGCACGGACGCATCGCACTCAGCATCCGCAACCGCAAGCCCATCGTGGTCGCCACGCAGGCCTGATCGATCAGGCCGCGCGGCCCTTGGCGCATAACAGCGTCTTCAGCGCGCTGAAGGAATGGTCGATGTAGGAATTGGCCAAGGCCGGGCTCAAGCCTTTTGCTCCAAACAGGGTACGGTCGACAAGCACGTGCACCAGCGGCGCATCCAGCATCTTCTGCACGACCGCCACGTCAAGCGGCGAGCATTCGCCCGCCTTGATCGCGGCAGACACCACCCGGCGCGAGGCCTCAGACGCAGGGATCGCATACTTCGTGACAAACGCATCCGTAAGCCCCGTGAGCTGCCCGCCCTCGCGTATCAGCAGGTTGAAGGCATCGACGCTGCGCGGGGTTGCCAGCACCCGCTTGTGCCCATCGGCCATCTCGTCGAGGAACACCGTGAAGGGCAGTGGCGCTTCCGTGACGCGCCCAAGCCATCCAAGGTCAACATCACCGGCGACAGACTCGAACACCGCGTCCATCAGGAGGTTCTTGCTGCGAAAGGCTTCGTAGACCGTCGGCTTGGAAACCCCCAGCGTCCGCCCGAGATCTGCCATCGATGTCCGGCTGACACCCTTTTGCAGGAACAGGCGGCGTGCCGTCTCTATCACGCGCAGCCGGAAGTCTTCCCTTTGCCTCGCACGAGCGACAGGTTTCGTCTCAGTCATCAGTCCCCAGTCTTTCCCGTGAATCTGGCAAGTCCACAAGCACCGGTTAGCCCTTCTACCCTCGGGTACCCTGCCACTATAGGCAGAATTAAGAACGTACGTCTGTTTGAACCACTACAACCTGTGTTTCAAAGCAATAAAGTCCTGCCACGAATGTCTACCGACAGGTAGGTCTTTTACTGATGATTATTAGTCACATTTCCCCTCAGTCACGCGGGGAGCTCCGTCGGGAACGAGGTGCGCGGTTGTGCAACCCAACAAACTCGGCGACCGCGCGTTGATTTCCCTTGTCCAGAAGCGCTACACCGCACGCCAATGCCTCATTCGAACACAAGGATCCTGCCTCCATGTCCATTCGCTTCGACGGAAAAGTTGCCATCGTGACCGGCGCCGGCGGCGGGCTGGGTCGCAGCCACGCACTCGAACTGGCACGCCGGGGGGCAAAGGTGGTCGTGAACGACCTCGGGGGCGCGGTGGATGGCTCAGGCGGCTCGTCCGAGGCTGCCCTCAAGGTCGTCGAGGAAATCAAGGCCTTTGGCGGCCAGGCCATCGCCAACGGCGCTTCCGTGACCGATGACGCGGGCGTCGCCGGCCTCGTGAAGCAGACGCTCGAGGCCTTCGGCCGGATCGACATCCTCATCAACAACGCGGGCGTCCTGCGCGACAAGAGCTTCTCGAAGATGGAGGTCAAGGACTTCCAGTTCGTGCTCGACGTGCACCTCGTGGGCTCGGTCAAGGTCACCAAGGCGTGCTGGGAAACGATGAAGGCCCAGCAATACGGCCGCATCGTCATGACCTCGTCATCCTCGGGCCTCTACGGCAATTTTGGCCAGACGAACTATGGCGCCGCCAAGCTCGGCCTCGTTGGCTTCATGAACACGCTCAAGCTCGAGGGCCAGAAGGACAACATCAAGGTCAATTCGCTGGCCCCTGTCGCCGGCACCCGCATGACCGAAAACCTCATGCCGCCCCAGGCCCTCGAGGCGCTGAAGCCCGAATATGTGACACCTGGCGTGATCTACCTCGTCAGCGAAGACGCGCCCAACGGCGTGATCCTCGCAGCCGGTGGCGGCGCCTTCGCGGTCGCACAGATCGTGGAAGCCAATGGCGCGTTCCTCGGCCACAACGACCTGACCGCCGAGAAGGTCGCCGAGAACTGGAGCAAGATCTCCGACATGACGGGCGCCAAGGCCTATTTCATGGGCGGCGAGCAAACCCAGAAATTCTTCGCCCGCATCAGCGGGAACTGAAACCCGGTCAAGGGGGCGGACATCGCCCCCTCGACACAACACGGGCACCTCAGGCTGTACGCGCCATCCTCTTGAGAATGAACTCCGAGATCGCAATGACCGCCGCAGAAATCTGCGCCCATTGCACAAGCATCTCGGTGTTGACCGTCGAGACGTCGATGCCGCTTGCATTTCGCTCAATTGTCATCAGACCGAACACGTCACCAACGCGCGCGTCCAGCCACTGGTAGGCACTGCCAAAGATGCCGACATACCACTGATAAACGGACGAACTGGTTGTCCAGTCACCTTCCACGAACCAGCCATAGACAGTGAAACCAAAAACCGATGCAAACGGCAGCAACCCGCTAAGCAGCGCAATGACCGCGAAATAGAGTGAGACATAGAACTCTCCGCGGCCGAGAGCGGTCGCAAGAAAGACGACGTTCAGCGCAATCATCAGTCCCGTGACGACCAGGAAGAACGCCAGGCTGACATCGACAACCTGAGCCAGCGGTAGCTCCCAAAGATAGTTGCAGGCAAAGGCAAACAGTACTGCGTGGAGGAGATTGGTGATAAACGCAGATGAGTACCCGCTGAACGCAGCCCCCGCCACACCCCTGACTTCCTCGGCGAGGAATGTCAGAACCGTGGGATCTGATCGACGGTCGACCGTTTCTACGCCGTGATCGTCTGGCAAACGCTGCAAATCGGAAAATCAGGCAGCGCATCACGCAATGTCGAAGCATTCAATTCCATTGAGTGGTCTCCTCGTTTGAACCCCCTGCAGAGGTCCATTACCTTCGCCTGAATTCGTCGGTAATGGCAACGAAATGAACGACCAATGATCGGCAAATCCTGCGTGCTGCGCTGAAAAATCAACAACGAATTCCGCCAGTCAAGGACAGCAGAAGCCTACCACCGGGTTTATGACAATCCCCGGAACACCGCCAACGGGTTCGTCCTTACCCCGGTATCGATCGCACGCGCGGCGCGGACGCGGCCAACCATGAAGCCTGCAATGGCAAGCAGCACGCTCGCGACCTGGGCAAGGAACACCAGGCGCTCGGTATCCACAACCAGTTCGGTAGAGCCCGCAACGCGCGTATCCACTTTCAGCAACGTCAGGAAGTCGCCAGCAAATGTGGCCACGAGCATGTAGGAGTCGGCAAAGATGCCCACATAGCCCGCGTACACGAACGACTCACGCGCGAAGGACTGGCCCGAAATGTAGCCATAACCCAGGAACCCCAGCACCATGCCGAACGGCAGGAAGGGCAGCAGCGCGATATTGATGAGCCGCCCCAGCGCAAGCACGAACTCGGCGCGCGTCAGGTCGAGGCAGCAACCGATAAGGCTGAGGCTGGCAACGAAGGCAACGAAGAACAGGAAAAGAGCCAGGATGACGTCACTGACCTGCCATAAGGGAATCCCATAGATCCCATGCGTGACCCCTGCAATGACGATGGTCAGCACACCGTATGTCAGCCACGCTTGCGCAAAGTCCTTGAGCACAAGACCCCAATAAGCGAAAGGTCCTGCAGCTGCGTGAGCAACTTCATGTCCATTGACCATATCCGGAGTACCCTCTTGTCGGCATCGGAACCTAGCCGGACCAGTCACCGGCGTAAACACACGCTTGGCGCGGACACGCCGGGCACGTTCCCGCGCGAGGCGTAATCGTGGCCAGCCCGGCATTCATCAGGGCGCTCGAGCGCGCCCTTGCTGGTGGCGCAGCCATCGCGCTTATGCTCGCACTCGCCGACGCGACGGGCTACCCCCTGATGGCGCTTCCATTCACAACCTCGATCGTCATGGTGCTCGGCAGTCCCGAGGTCCCCGCCGCCCAACCCATGCGGGTGTTCGGCGGCCACCTCGTATGTGCTGCGCTCGCCGTTGCCTGCACAATTCTCTTCGGCTTCGAGACATGGGTGGTGGTGGTCGCCATCGCGCTCTCGATGTTGGTCATGCAGGCACTTGACCTCTTTCATCCACCGGCAGGCATCACACCGATGATCATGGTGACATCCCAAGCCGGGCCGTGGTTCTTCATCTTCCCAGTGATGACAGGCGTACTCTTGCTCATCGCATTTTCCGCGATCTGCCGACATTTGTCCGCAACCGCCCCGCCGGATGAGCGAAATTAACCGCCTCCTAACCAACAAGGAGCCTACGCCGATAAGCCAATGTTTACGGGGACACGCTTAATTTGTTCCCGAACTAGGGTGATCTGGATTCATGCGCTCAACTGCAGCCACAAAAAACAAAGCAAAAAACAGCCTGGCCAACCTCAGCCGGAGCTGCTCGACCGATCGTGTGCTGAACCTGACGAGCGTCCATCGTGATTTCCGGGAAACCCCGGAGTACGGGCAGTCTCCACTATTCCGCAACAAACGCCTCAACAAGTCGATTTTCCTGAAACACACTCTGCGGGTACACGAGCGCGAAACGATGGTTGGCCGTCGTATGACCGTCACGAAGGTAATCCTGCCATTCGACACATCAGACCTAACGCTGGGCGGGTTCAGCTGCTTTCTCAATGACCCGGACATTGAACGCTATATCGCTGCGCAATTCGGCAGCGACATCACCTCCGAGAGTTTCCGGCGCGACATGCAGGTGCTGCGCATCATGGACGCCCTGCCAACCTTCGACCCGTTCCTGCTGCGTGAACGCCTGAAGCGCGACGGCATGACCGTGGCCCGTTGCTACTTTGACCTGTCGGAAGCTGACGCGACCCGCATGCGCGACTATGTGCAAAGCGAGATCCAGAAAATTGTCCGCCTCGCGCTGACCAGCGACGACGGCGTCATGGATCAGTCGTCTAACATGACTCTCAAGTTGATGACCGACGAAACGGCATCAAGCCTTGAGCCTTTGCGCAGAGTGCTGCAACTCTCAGGTGAGGAGTGGCGCGACGGCGTCTTTGCCTGGAAGGGCTTCCTCTACTACAGCTGGAACATCGACGCGACGACCAAGTTCATGCCCGAACTGCAGCGCCAGCTCCTCGAGGCACGCGTGAAGGGCGCCACCAAGGCGGAATTGAAGGACATCGACGCAATACGCCGGCGCATCTCTTGCTGTCTCACCTATCTCCACGGCGTCGCAACCGACGGTGTCAACCTCTACCGGCAGGCCTACAAGGACCTTCTCGAAGGCAAGCCCAAATCGTTCCAGGAATTCCTCCAGAATGCGCCAGCGCGCTTCCTCGAGGTCGGTGAAGCCTTCGGCATGATCATGCACCTCAAGACATTCTGGCAATTCCGCTTCAAGGCGCACAAGGGAAACATTCCCGCTGACGAAGCCCTCGAGATCCACCGCGATCTTGACCTGCAGTTTGCAGCTATCTACGAAAAGCTCGACTGAACAGCGGCACATGCCTGTTGCGCGCTGGCCAGCCGCAACAAGCCTCGCATCAGTACATGCACGATACATCCCGTTACGGCTCCAGTCGCGGCGCAACCTTCACCGCGCGAGCAGACCCCATTGACAACATCGATAAAGTCCGGGACTCGCCACAAACCCGACCAGTTGCCAAAAACTGCAGACCCTGCCACTAAAAACAGGGACCCGGTGCTATGTCAGAACCCAAAGACCGCATCACGGCATCAAACCTGCCGCCATCGTCAGGATGAGGCAGAGCTTCGCTGTAATTCAAGCGGGTGATCATAACACTCTCTTCAACCGCACGCGCCTAAGTTTCGCCCACTAACCCGCGGGCAAGTATCGTGCGATCTACGACGACCAGCAAACAGAGGGCAAAAGGCAACCTCGCAAACCTGAGCCGAAGCAGCTCGACTGACCGCGTGCTCAATCTGGTCTCTGTCTATAACGAGAACCACGCCAATCCGGAATACACGCAATCACCGCTCTTCAGGAATCCTCGCCTGAACAAGTCCATATTCCTGAAGCACACGCTGCGCAAGCATGAGCGCGACCAGCTTCGCGACCATCGGATGTCAGTGACAAAGCTCATAATGCCCGTGGACACGTCGGACCTTTCACTCGGGGGGTTCAGCTGCTTCCTGAATGAACCTGACATCGAAAGGACAATCTGCTCCGCCTTTGGCGGAGACATCTTGTCGGAAGACTTCCGACGGGATGTCCAGATCCTCAAGATCCTCGACTCCCTTCCGACATTCGACCCGTTTCTGCTCCGTGAACGACTTCGACGTGATGGAACATCAGTCGCAAAGTGCTACTTCGACCTGACCGAGGCAGACGCGAACCGCATGCGCGAGTACGTGCAGGGTGAGGTACAGAAAATTGTACGACTCGCCCTGACCGGTGAAGCGAAGCTGATGGACCAGTCATCGACGATCACGCACAAACTCATGACTGACGAGACGGCCACAAGCCTCGAGCCGCTGCGCCACGTCCTTCAGATGTCCGGCGATGAATGGGGTGAAGGCGTTTTCGCGTGGAAGGGATTTCTTTACTACAGCTGGAACATTGACGCCACAGCCAGGCTGATGCCGCAGCTTCAACGTCAACTGCTGGCTGCCCGCATCACCGGGGCCACGCGTCAAGAGCTCCGCGACATCGACATGATCCGCAGGCGGATCTCTCGATGCCTTGCCTATCTCCATAAGGCCGCCATGGACGGAGTTGGGCATTACCGCTCGGCCTACAAGGACCTCATCGACGGAAAGCCCTCTTCCTTCCAGGAATTCCTCAGGACGGCCGCCGCGCGCTTCATCGAAGTGGGTGAGGCCTTCGGCATGATCATGCACATGCGATCCTTCTACAATTTCCGCTTCAGCGACCTCGGACGCCCGCTTTCGGTTGATGAAGCAGTCGAGATTTTCCGCGACTTTGATATCCAGTTCGCCTCGATCTATGAAAGATTTGAGTGAAGGTATCCCGGGTCACGGACAGGCGCCTCAGCAGCAAACGATGAAGTTGCAGCACCAGCTCTTCCGTCGCCGCCACCGGGCAAGACAGGGTTAATTCCTGCCCTGAAGAACCGCGTCCCAGCCCTGTTTCAGCCAGCCGAACGCCTGAAACCGGGGACAAACGGCTGATCAACCAAGTTGCCATCCCGTCACGGAGGAACGACTGGCGATAAGCCAGTGTTTACCGCACAAACGATAGGCTAGCGCGTCAATCCAGCGGACTCCATTCATGCGCTCGACGGCAGCCACCAAGTTCAAGGTCAAGAACAGCCTCGCGAACCTGAACCGCAGCTCATCGACAGATCGCGTGCTGAACCTGTCTGCCGTCTACAGGGAACACCGCGAAACCGCGACATACGGGCAGGCGCCCCTGTTCCTGAACCCGCGGCTGAACAAGTCAATCTTCCTGAAACATACGCTGCGCATGCATGAACGGGCCGACGCTGTCGACAATCGCATGACCGCGACTAAGGTCATCCTGCCGATTGATCCAACCGATCTCGCACTCGGTGGCTTCAGCTGCTTTCTGCACCAGCATGAAATCGGGAACACGGTCGCCCGAATGTTCGGCGGCGATGTCACATCAGAAGCCTTCCGCCGCGACATTCAGGTTCTGAAGATGCTTGATGCACTTCCAACCTTCGACCCATTTCTGCTGCGTGAACGCTTGAAGCGCGAAGGCATGGTGGTGGCTCGGTGCTACTTCTCCTTGTCCGAAGCAGACACCTATCGGATGCGTGACTACGTGCAGGGCGAAATCCAGAAAATCGTTCGGCTTGCCCTCCAGAACAACGGGGGCCACGCGCAACAGGCGTCAATGCTGACTGAAAAGCTCATGACGGACGAAACTGCGGTCAGCCTTGAACCGCTGCGCCAGGTCCTTCAGCTCTCGGGAGAGGAGTGGCGAGAAGGTGTATTCGCCTGGAAAGGCTTTCTCTATTACAGCTGGAACATCGACACGACGATGAAGTTCATGCCCGAACTGCAACGTCAATTGCTTGAAACGAGGATCAGGGGAGCGACACGCGACGAGATCCAGAACATCAACGCCACTCGCCGCCGGATTTCATGTTGCCTCACCTACCTGACCAGCGTCGCAACAGAGGGCGTCGAACTGTATCGAAAGGCCTACCGGGACCTGCTCGAAGGCAAGCCGGCATCATTCCAGGAATTCCTGCTGAACGCCCCTGCCCGCTTCCTCGAACTGGGCGAAGCCTTCGGCATGATCATGCATGTAAAGTCGTTCTGGAACTTCCGGTTCAGCAACATCGTGGACGATCTGAATGCCGACGATGCAACTGAGGTGTTCCACGACTTCGACCGCCAGTTCGCGGCGATCTACGACAAGCTGAACTGATCCGTCCGGCCCGGCAATGGCCGGCCGGACGCCTTAAGGAGTCAGGGTCGACAAGTTTCATCAGAGCCCCAGCACCATCTTTGCCATGATGTTGCGCTGGATCTCATTCGAACCCGCATAGATCGAAGCCTTGCGCAGGTTGAAGTAATAGGGTGATGTCGTCACCGCATGGTCGGGCTGCGGCCAGGGCTCGTTCTTCTTTTCCCAAGGCGCCTGCACGAACGGCATCGATGAATACTGGATGGCCTCGACCGCAAGCTCCGAGATGGCCTGCTGCAACTCGGTTCCACGTGTCTTGAACAGCGAGGACTCCGCACCCGGACGCTGCCCGGCGGACATGCGCGAGAAGAATCTCATCTCGGTATAGTCAAGCGCGTCGATCTGGATCGAAACCTCGTCAAGCTTCCGCCGGAAGTCGGCGTCATCGAGCAGCTTGCCCCCATCAAGCCCTTCGACTGAAGCAATGCTGCGCACCTTCTTCAGCGATCGCCTCAGTCCCGAGGCATAGGCATTGCCACGCTCGAACTCCAGCAGGTACTTGGCATAGGTCCAGCCTTCATCCTGCTTGCCGATCAGGTTCTCCTTGGGCACCTTCACATTGTCGAAGAAGACCTGGTTGACTTCCTGCTCGTTGTCCGGCGGTCCGTCTATCGTCACGATCGGCCTCACCGTGATTCCGGGCGTCTTCATGTCGATCAGGATGAAGGATATGCCCTCCTGTGGCTTCTGTCCCGGCGTCGTGCGCACAAGGCAGAAGATCCAGTCAGCCCACTGTGCATGCGTCGTCCAGATCTTGGTGCCATTGCACAGGTAGTGGTCACCCTTGTCCTCGGCCCGCATGTTGAGGCTGGCAAGGTCTGATCCTGATCCGGGCTCCGAATACCCCTGGCACCACCAGACATCCGACGACAGGATCGGCGGCAGGAACTTCTTCTTCTGCGCATCATTGCCAAAAGCCATGATCACCGGGGCGACCATCTTGAGACCCATGGGGCTGACAACCGGCGTTCCGGCCGCTGCCATCTCGACATCGAAAATATACTTTTGGTTGGTCGTGAAACCGGGGCCACCATGTTCCTTCGGCCAGTTCACGGCGATCCAGCCACGATCATGAAGGGCCTTCTGCCACTTCACCTGCCCGGCCTTGTCGAGATAGCCATTCTTCGAGCACGCCATCTTGTGGCGCAGGTCCTCGTCGAAGCGCTCGGAAATGAAAGCGCGCACATCACTGCGGAACTTTTCGTCTTCCCTGCTGAATGAAAGCTCCATCGGATCAGGCCTTCTCCAGCATGTCGATGACCGGGCGCCCATCGAGCACCGCGCCAAGCCGGGGCCCGGCGGCCACGAAATGGGCCGTCTTGCCATGGGCAGCCAGCGCCTCGGCATTGGCGTACTGCTCCATCACCACATAGGTCGACGGTGTCTTCGAACGGAACAGGTCATAGAGCAGGCAACCCGGCTCATTCTGCTTCACCTGCCCCGCCAACTCGCGGAACACGGTTTCGAATTCGGACTCCTTGCCCGGCTTGACCTTGATCGTGGCGATGATCCCGACTGTCATGAATGAACTCCCGTGTTGGACTGGCAATGATGGTTTCAGGATGCGTCGAATAGACAAGAGCGGCCGCTGCAACACAAGGCCGCCGGCCCGAATGGCCTGAACGCAGCGGAAACCATGGCTCAGCGCCCCTTGTAGTTCCCGGGCCGCTTCTCGAAAAAGGCATCGATGGCCTCTCCATGGTCTTCAGTGTGATGGGCCAGCGCCTGCATGGCCGCCGACAATTCCATGATGTTGTCGAAGCTCACGGCCTGTCCCTCGCGCAGCAGCTTCTTCGTCATGCGCAGCACGTCCGGCGGCTGCTGGCAGATCTTCAGCGCCAGCTTCATCGCCTCGTCCTTTAGCGAGGCCGCCGGCACCACCCGCGACACAAGTCCCCAGCCAAGTGCGGTCTGGGCGTCGATCGTATCGCCCGTGAACAGCAGTTCGGATGCGCGCGCCATCCCGATGACGCGCGGCAGCAACCAGGCGCCACCATCACCGGGCACAAGGCCGATCTTCAGGAACGTGGCCCCGAAGATGGCCGTATCGGACGCAATCCGCATGTCGGCGAGGCACGCCACATCATTGCCAAGCCCGATCGCAGGACCATTGACGGCCGCGATCACCGGAACTTCGATGTTCCACACGCTGCGCACGATCCGGTGGATGCCCGTGCGATAGCGCTCGCGGATGGCGACACCGGGCCCAGAGAAAGCCCCGGCGCGATCCTTCATCGCCTTGACGTCGCCACCGGCCGAAAAGGCCTTCCCGGCGCCGGTCAGGATCACGGCCCGAACCAAACGGTCCGCATTGATGCGCGCCGCCGCCGCGGCAAAGGCATCACCGTCGCCATCAGCGCCCAACGGGTTGCGGCTCTCGGCACGGTTGATCGTCAGCACCGCCACAGGTCCATGGGTTTCAAAAAGCAAGACTTCGTTCATTTCCGGTCCTCGAAATGGCGGTAAATTCACCCGACCGTAACCGACACCTTGGCGAAAACAAGCCCCGCATCGCCTTCACCCGCCGGGAATGCCAGCAAACCCAGCATTCCTTAACAGCTGTCATGCAAGATGGCACCCGGGTGGGAACAGTCATCAGGCCATGACCGCGAACGTCAAGACCACGGGCAGGACAGGCGCGCCAACGATGGCTGCGCTGGAACCCGAGCGCGCAGCCACGCTCGAGATCGACCAGCTCAGGCTTGTCGAGCGGAACCTGCGACCGATGCTCTACTCCCTGCCGCTGCTCGGCGCCCTCATGGGCGTTCTGCTTGCAGGCTGGATCAATCCGGCGCACCTCTTCGCCTGGTACCTTCTGCTGTGTGCTGCCTGCATCCGTTTCTGGTTCTCCGAGCAGTTCCTCGAGACACACGCAATGACGGCAGAGCGCGTCAGCCGCTGGCACATGCTCCTCGCCGGCGGGTTTGCCATTGTGAATGTCGTCTGGGCCCTGCCGAGCTTCATCTTCTATGACCAGTGCAGCGCGACCGGCCAGATGCTGCTGTTCCTCGTGGCCTGCTGCACGCTCTCCTGCGTGCTGGTCATGGTTGCGGCGAGCCGGCTCATGCTGATGGCAACCATCATCCCGCTCGGCAGCGCCGTCGTGATCCCGCCATTGCTCGAGGGCGAACCCATCCAGGTCGGCCTTGCCTTCCTCGGCATTGGACTGACGCTGTATCTCGGCCATGTCGCGTGGAACATCAACCGCAGCACGCGGGAACTCCTGCTGGCGCGCGACGAAAAGAACCAGATGATCGAACAGCTCGCCGCCGCAAAGTTCGAAGCCGACAAGGCCCGCCAGCGCGCCGAAGCCGCAAGCCTCGCAAAGTCCGAGTTCCTGGCCAACATGAGCCATGAGCTGCGCACGCCGCTCAACGCGATCCTCGGCTTCTCCGACCTCATGCAGCGCGAGATCTTCGGCCCGCTGGGATCCCACCAATATGCCGAGTACACCGGCCACATCAACGAGAGCGGTCGTCAGCTTCTGGGCATGATCAATGAGATCCTCGACCTCGCCCGTATCGAAGCTGGCCGTGTTTCGCTCAAGCTCGTCGAGATAAACCTTCGCGACGCGACCCGCGTCGCCGCCAGGGCATTCGAGCCGTCGGCGGCCGAGAAGAACGTCCGGCTCGAGACGGAACTCGACCGCAACCTCCCCTGCCTGCACGCCGACGAGCGAGGCACGCAGCAGATCCTGATGAACCTGCTGTCAAACGCGGTGAAATTCACCCCGGCCGGCGGCACCGTCACGGTATTTGCGCATTCACTGCCTTCTGGCGAACTCGAGCTTGGCGTGCGCGACACAGGCGAGGGCATCGACCCGGCCGACATCGACGCCGTCTTCGCGGGCTTCGGTCGCGGCCGCCACGATATCACCTCGACGAAGAAAGGCACGGGCCTTGGCCTGCCCATCGTGAAGGGACTGGTCGAGGCTCACGGCGGCAAGGTGCTCCTGCAGAGCGAGCTCGGCCGGGGCACATCGATTTCCTGCCGCTTCCCCCGCGAGCGCGTCACCGCCCCCCTGCCCGCGCCCGTGCGAGCGACCGTGACATCCTGAAAAGCAAAATGGCGCCGGCCTGAAGGCCGACGCCATCACGAATGCTTCGATCCTTCAGCCCTCGAGAGCGCGGTCAGGCCGCAGCCGAATAGCGCTTCAGGTGATGGTCGACATTGCCGAACATCGTGTCGATCATGGTCAGCCGCTTGAAATAGTGGCCGACATTGAGCTCGTCCGTCATGCCCATGCCGCCATGCAGCTGCACGGCCTGCTGCCCGATGAACCGGGCGGCCTTGCCGATCTGGACCTTCGCCGCCGATGCAGCTTTGCGGCGCTCGGCATCAGACGCCTCAAGCTTCAGCGTCACCATGTAGGTGATCGAGACTGACTGCTCGTAGTTCATGAACATGTCGACCATGCGGTGCTGCAGCACCTGGAACTTGCCGATCGGAACGCCGAACTGCTTGCGCGTCTTGCAATACTCGGTGGTCGCGTCGTTGAGCACCTTCATCGCACCGATCGCCTCGGCCGAGAGGGCGGCGATGCCTTCATCCACCACGCGCTCGACCAGCTTCAGGCCATTGTCGACCTCGCCGATCACGGCGTCCGCACCCACCGCTACGTTCTCGAACGTCACTTCCGAGGCGCGCAACCCGTCAACCGTCGGATAGTCGCGGCACGAAACGCCCTTGGCCTTCTTGTCGACGATGAACACCGATACGCCCTTGGCATCGCGCTGGCCACCCGACGTGCGCGCGGTCACGACCAGCGTATCGGCCCACGGCGCGCCAATCACAACGGCCTTGTGGCCGTTCAGCACATAGCCCGCGCCCGACTTCTTCGCCGTCACGGCAAGGTCGGCCAGGTTGTAGCGGCCCTGCGGCTCGGCGAAGGCGAACGCGCAGACGCGCTTGCCCTCGATGATCTCGGGAATGTACTGCGCCTGCTGCGCCTTGCTGCCACCATGCCGCAGGAAGCCGCCGGCCAGAACGATCGTGCCCAGGAACGGCTCGACCACCAGGCCGCGGCCAAACTCTTCCATGATGATCATGGTCTCGACCGGACCGCCGCCGAGCCCGCCATGCTCTTCGGCAAACGGCGCACCCAGCACGCCCAGCTCGGCGAATGCCGACCAGTTCTGCCGCTTCCAGCCGGCTTCGCTGCGGATGATCGCGCGGCGATTGTCGAACGTGTAGTCATTCTGCACGAATTTCTGCACCATGTTGCGCAGGAGGGTCTGTTCTTCCGTGAATGAAAAATCCATGTCGAAGTCCGGTCTGTTCGATGTGAAATGGGGGAATGCAGCTCAGAGCCCGAGGACCATCTTGGCGATGATGTTCCGCTGGATCTCGTTCGAGCCGCCATAGATCGACGTGCGCCGCGTCAGGAAATAATTCTGCGACGCGCCATGTGCATAGTCAGGTCCCGGCACGTACTCGTTCGTGGCCTTGTCATGCGCGAAGGGACGATAGGGGTTTCCATAATAGGCGATCGCCTCCAGCGTCAGCTCCGTCAGGCGCTGCTGGATGTCGGTGCCGCGGATCTTGAGGATCGAAGCCTCGGGACCATGGCCGCCCTTCGACTCGTTGGCCAGCGTGCGCAGCTCGGTGTACTCGAGCGCAAGAAGGTCGACCTCGAGTTCGGCAACCGAACGGGCAAAGAGCTCGTCCTCGATCAGCTTGCTGCCCTCGCCCGTCTGCTCGGCGGCCGCAAGCTGCTTGAGGCGCGTGACGCCCCGCTTCGAACGGGCAACGCCGGCGATGCCAGCGCGCTCATGCCCGAGAAGGAACTTCGCATAAGTCCAGCCCTCGTTCTCCTTGCCGATCAGGTTGGCCACCGGCACGCGGACATTGTCGAGCCACACTTCATTGACTTCGTGGGCACCGTCCATCGTGATGATGGGCCGGACCGAAACGCCGGGCGTCTTCATGTCGATGAGCAGGAACGAGATGCCTTCCTGCTGCTTGGCGCCCGGATTGGTGCGCACGAGGCAGAAGATCCAGTCGGCATATTGCGCCAGCGTCGTCCACGTCTTCTGGCCGTTGACGATGTAATGGTCGCCGTCACGCACCGCCGTCGTCTTGAGAGAGGCAAGGTCGGAACCCGCGCCCGGTTCCGAATAGCCCTGGCACCACCAGCGCTCGCCCGAGAGGATCTTCGGCAGGTGCTCCTGCTTCTGCGCCTCGGTGCCGAACGTGTAGATCACGGGTCCCACCATGGCCAGGCCAAAGGGCAGCGTCATCGGCGTGTCGGCGGCCGCGCATTCCTCGCCGAAGATGTACTTCTGCGTTGCCGTCCAGCCGGTGCCGCCAAACTGCTGCGGCCACGACGGCGCCACCCAACCCTTGTTGAACAGGATCCGGTGCCAGGCCAGGAAATCTTCCTTGGTCTTGAACTCGCCGCGCGATTTCCCCTTGAGGTCCTGCGGGTAGCTCTCAGCGATGAACTGGCGGACTTCCTTCCGAAAGGCCTCGTCGGCCGGTGTGAAGGCGATGTGCATCTTGTGGGTCCCTGCAATGCAAAACTGGTCGAATTGCGCGGGATGATAGCGTCCGCACCAACGGATTCAAACAGCATCTTGTGGCGCAGTGGCCCGTCGATTAACAAGGTCCGCATGGTCGGATCGGTTGAAAGTCCCTGCGTGAAGGTGTGCGCAATTGACGCTACGACAGGCTGGTGCCTGGGATGTGGCCGCTCGATGCGCGAGATTGCCGGCTGGTCCAGCCTGCCGCCAGCCACGCGCGCCGCCATCATGGCCGCACTCGACGATCGCAAGGCGCAGATCCCCGACCGCGAAACCCGCTCCCGCGTCCACAGGCTCCCCGGATCATGACACAGCCCCGCATCCTCGCCGTCTGCAAGAGCCCGGGCCACACGATGTCCAAGCCCGCAACCGAACACGTCCGCCTCATCGAAGGCATCGGCATCGAAGGCGACGCCCACGCCGGGACCACGGTCAAGCACCGTTCGCGCGTGGCCAAGGACCCGACCATTCCCAACCTGCGCCAGGTCCACCTGATGCATGCCGAGCTCTTCGATGAACTCCGGACGAGGGGCTTCGAGGTCCGCCCCGGCCAGATGGGCGAAAACATCACGACCACAGGCATCGACCTCCTGTCGCTGCCCCGCGGCACCCGCCTGAAACTCGGGGCCACAGCCACGGTCGAGATCACGGGCCTGCGCAATCCCTGCAGCCAGATCGACGGGATCCAGCCCGGGCTGATGGAAGCAGTCCTCGAACGCAAGCCATCGGGGCTTGTGCGCAAGTCAGGGGTGATGGCAATCGTGCTGGCCTCGGGCGACGTGCGACCGCATGACGTGATCACGATCGAGCTGCCTCCACACCCGCACGAGCCGCTGAAACCGGTCTGAAGCGATTCATGCGGGGCGTGCAAACGCCCCCGTGGCCGATCCCCCCGTCCATGCAGTAGAATCCCGTGCAGGCATCACCCGCCGCCGCGGCAAGGGTGCAGGGAGAACGCACCATGAGCGCGCAGCAGCCACGATCAGACGCCCCCATCCTCGCCCTTCGCATCGCGATCGGCCTCGCGCAGGGTGCCGCGCTGTATGTGTTGCTCGAGATGCTCGAAGGCACCCCGCATCCCTTCACGAAGACGTGGCCTTTCACGGCGCTCGTGCTTGTGGCGGGCCTGCTGCCCTTCGTCTGGCTGTCGGCGATCTCCTCCATGCGCACCGTAACACTCGCTGCCTGGAGCCTCGCCGTCATCGCCACGATCATCGCGACCAGCAACCACGCAGCCTGGCTTGAGGCAGGCGACAGCGATGCCGGGAGCCTGAGCCTTTTCTTCCCGCTGGCCGCCGCGCTCTTCATTGGCCACCACCTCGTCGCCGCCGCCGACCGCGACCGCAAGCCGCTTGCCGGCTACGCGACCTATTTCGACCTCGGCTGGAAGGATGGCGTGCAACTCGTCCTCTGCCTCGCCTTCCTCGCGGCCTTCTGGCTGCTGCTGTGGCTGGGCGCAAGCCTCTTCGAACTCATCGGCATCACCTTCATCCGGGAACTGATCACCGAGCGGCCCTTCGGCTTCCTCGCCTCGGCCGCCGTCTTCGCGCTGGCCGTCCACATCACCGACACGCGCATGTCGCTGGTCATCGGCGCCCGCACGATCGCGCTCATCCTGCTGAGTTGGCTCCTGCCCTTGCTCGCCCTGTTCGCGTGGGCCTTTTTTGCAAGCCTCCTCTTCACCGGCCTCGCACCGCTCTGGGCGACCGGAAGCGCAACAGCGCTGCTCGTGACCGCCGGCGCCGCCCTCGTCATCCTGATCAACGCCAACTACCAGGACGGCGACGACGAGCGCGCACCTCCCGCCGTGCTCAAGCTGTCCGTCCGCGCCGCAGCACTGGCATTGGTGCCCGTAGCGATGCTCGACTTCTATTCCGTCTGGCTGCGCGTGGGCCAGTACGGCCTGACGCCTGAACGCGTCGCAGGCCTCGCGATTGTGGGCGTCGGCACCATCTATGCGGCCGGCTATGCCGTGGCAGCCCTCTGGCCCGGTCGCTGGATGCATCCGCTCCAGGCGACGAACATCGCCGCCGCGATCGCCTGGGTCGCCCTCATCATCGGCATGTTGACCCCCATCGCCGACCCCGCGCGCCTTTCCGTCAACAACCAGGTCAACCGCCTGCTGTCGGGCGCGGTAGCACCCGAGAAATTCGACTTCGACGCCCTGCGCTTCGATACGCACCGATATGGCATCGAGGCCCTCGAGCGCCTTGCCGCGGACCGCTCGTCACCCTTGCGCATCGACATCGCCACCAGGGCCGTTGACGCCCTGAAGCGCAAGGTCCGGACTTCACGTCCCGCTGAGGACAGGCTGACCGCAGACGCCCTGCGCGCCGGCGTCACCGTATTCCCCGCCGGCAGCGCGTTGCCCGACAGCCTTCTGGCACAGGAATGGAACGCCAATGCAAACAATCCACTCGAGAATTGCGTCCGCAACGCGATCAAGCCGCCTGGTTGCCAGGCGCTCCTGGGCGATCTTGACAATGACGGGCGCGTCGAGGTGCTGCTGCGCGAGAACGCCTGGTCGATCATCGCGCTCGGGCAGGACGCAAACGGCACCTGGATCGAACGCGGCACTTTCGTGACCGGACAGTGCAATGCGCCAGCCTTCGACTTCTCGACCCCCGGCATCAGCCTTGCACCGCCGCAGCCAGGCCCGCGCGAACTCGACGTCAACGGCAGGCGCTTCCAGTTGACCCCCGCCTGCAACCGCTGACCCCGCGCCTCAGGGTGCGCCGCGCTCGCCCGCGGCCATCGCCCTCAGCGCCGGCCCGACAACTTCAAGCGGCTGCGAGAGGATGATGTCGAAGAACGACCTCATCAGCCGGCAGGTCTTGCCCGCGGCACCCGACGCCGCGTCACCGCTGCCCGACAGGAGCAGTTCGATTTCGTTTGGCGACACACCGGATGTCTGTGACGCCAGCGCAAAGGCCTGCGAAGCCAGCGCCTGAAATGGCTCCTGCGCCAGCCGCGTTGCATTCGGGTCCGCTGGCGTTGCGATGATGTTGACGATCAACGACCGCTGCCGAATCACCAACTCGAGGTTCAGGCGCTCCTCGATGTCCCCGCGTATGCGCCCCAGCGCAAGGTCGCGGCAGGCCTCATGGTCCTGCTGCGTGTCCAGATAAGCCATCACGTCACGCTGCAACGCGTAATAGTCGCGCACCAGCCCATCGGGCATCGAGGCAACCTTGTCAGCCGCCTGCGACAGCACCTGCGAGACGGCATTGCGCCGGACCTCGTCCTCGCTGCGCCCTTCCTCCCGATCCCGCTGGATCAGCGTGACGAGCCGCTCATAGAGCGCATCCTCGACCGGCCGGATCTTTCCGATCGGCTTCAACGCCTCCATGTAAGGCGTCACCGCATTGATTGGCACCGGCGTCGAGAACCGGAACAGGCTGCCCGGCCAGCCCGTGATAACCATCAGCGAAACCAGGATCCCGGCAACGCCGCCGATCCCGGCCACGCGCACCAGGGGCCATGTCGGACCGACAAAGCGCCGATAGGCAGAAACCAGCGCACAGGCAAGGCCGGCAGCCGCAAGGCCGCCCCCCACCACGATGATGATTGCTGCTGTCTCCATGGCCCATCAACCCGCTTGTCTATTGTACTGCGTCAAGGCTGACGACCCGCGATGCCTGCGTCAACTGAAACGATATGCTACTTGTAGTAGGCTCAGCCATGTCCCCTATGACAGAAAAGACCCGCACCATGCCACCCCGCAAGCCCCGCACCAACACAAGCAAGCGCAAGCTGCCACCAAGCTACCGGCTCCCCGCGCTCGACCCGGATTTCCTCCTCGGCGATTCGATGCGCGGCGTGCGCTTCATGCTCGAATACGCCAAGGCTGAAGAGATGCTGCGCCAGGCCGGCATTCGCTCCACCATCGTCGTCTTCGGGTCTGCCCGCGCAAAGCCGGGATCGCATCACTACGAGCAGGCCCACGTCTTCGGCCGCATCGCCTCCGAGCGCGGCGGCGCGCTTATCCGCAATGGCGGCCTGCATGACAATGTCATCGCCACCGGCGGCGGTCCCGGCATCATGGCAGCCGCCAACCGCGGCGCCGCAGACGCAGGCGCCCTCTCCGTCGGCTTCAACATCCGCCTGCCGCACGAGCAGGAACCGAACCCCTACTCGACGGCCGACCTGACCTTCCAGTTCCACTATTTCGCCATGCGCAAGATGCACCTCGCCATGCGCGCGAACGGGCTCGTCGTGTTCCCTGGCGGCTTCGGCACCCTCGACGAGCTCTTCGAGATGCTCACCCTGCTCCAGACCGAGAAGATCGGCCACCTGCCCGTCGTGCTCTTCGACCGCAAGTTCTGGACAAGTCTGGTGAACTTCGACCATCTCGTCGACGAGGGGATGATCGTCCCCGAGGATCTCAGGCTTTTCAGCTACGCAGAAAGCGCCGAGGAGATCTGGTCCACCATGATCAGGTCGGGACTGTCGATGAATGCCGTACGCAGCGGCGGCGAATAGGCCTCAGCGGCGCGGCGCGCACACCGGATCGCTCGCACCTTCCGGCAGCACGCACTCCATGCCCGCATCGCCTTCGGTGGCCCGCGTCACCGCATCCGAAAGCGACAGCCGAACGCCGTCCTTCGCACTTGCCTTCAGCAGCTTCTCGATCTGGCCTGCCGACAGCGATGCGCCCGCCGCCTCGGTACGCCGGAAGAACCATCTGCGCCGCTGCGGCGCAGGCTTGTCCGCAAGCCCCAGCACCGTGTTCAGGAGCGAGGGCTTCCGCGCGGGCAGTGTCTGCTCGATCTGCGCCAGCAGCGTACCGGCCTGGTTCAGCGTGGCCGCAAGCTGGGCCCGCGCGCCATGAAGCGACGAGGAAGGCCCGTCGCTGCGCTTGCGCCGCGCCTCCTCGACAAGCTTGCTGACAAGGTCTGCGACCGGCGTTTCATTCCTGCGATTGCGCGACATGGTCAGATCACCTCACAAGCTGTGGCGGACCCATTCGGCCCGCCCCTTGGTCATCCTGATGGCCAGGATGGGCTGTGCCACCGACTGGCTGCCCGTCAGTTCATGCTCGATCACCGACAGCACGATCATCTTCGTTGCATGTTCGGCAAGCTGCTCGGGCGGCGATGAGTTCAGGACATCAGCCACCCGCATCTCCATGGCATGGCGCGCAATGTCGTCTCCTGCCATGAGGATCGCCCGCGCCAGCGCCAGCGGCGCCTGCGAGAACGTCTGCTTCACCGACTTGCCAAGCCCGGGATCCTTCTTGGCCACTTCGTCCGACACCGAATTGATGAGCGAGTCGATCCCCTGCCGCATCAGCTGGAACATCAGGTACTTGTAACCCGGCTGCGCCCCGCGAAGCAGCGCATCGATCAGGTCGGCCTGCGCATAGGACTGGATGATCGCAGGCTCCGCGTTTGACGGTGTCCCCGCCGAGACAAGCTGGTGCTTCACGATCCCGCCAAACGCCGACCCGATCCGCAGGTCCACATAGGAAGGCCGGATCTCATCCGTGCCAAACCCCGCCAGCACCACACCGGTCTGCGGCACCCCCGGCGCCATCCAGTCGGTCAGGCACGAGCCCACGGCAACCTCCGCCAGCTGTGACTTGAGGTTGGCCGGCAGCACGCCGGGGCCGAACAAGGCGTCCGTCATCCCGTCGATCAGGCGCGCCAGCAGCGTCTCGATCAGCTGCACCAGCCGCGGCGAGCTCTCGCCGATCAGCGGCCGCTTCTGCGGCGGTGTGCCGTGTGGCAGGAACAGGTTCTGGAAATAGCTGCCCGCGTACTGCGTCTCGAACCGCAGCATGTCCAGCGCGCGCGTCAGCACCGCCTCGTCACCGCGTCCCTTGCGATCGGCGGCAAGCTCGATGCATTGCTGGTAGCGCTGCAGCATCGCCGCCACATAGATCGCAAAGTTCAGCCGCTCCTGCCCCTCGTCCACCGGCAGAAGCTTGTTGGCCCTCGCGTCGGCACCCGACGTCCAGCGGCCGAGAAAGCGCACCATCGCCTCTGCAACCAGCGGCACCGAGTTCCCGCGCGAGGCCGTCGTCGTGCGGAAGGTTTCGAAGATCGTGCCCCACGGATAGCGGTAGAACTCGGCCACATCGAAGATCATCGCCGCCACCGGCATCTTCTCATCGAGCAGGTACACCTTGTCGACGCCGCTCTGGTAGCGAACCGTCGCCGTTCCATCCGGATGATATTCGATGGCCGTCAGCGCGCTGTCGGCAGCAAGCGCAGCCCCCTGCACGTTCAGCAGCATGACCTCTGATGTCATCTGACCCCACATCCCCCGATTGGACACGCAAGATGCCAGCTGACACCCGTGCCGCGTGCGCCAGGCCCCAACCCTCGGCACGCTCTCGAATAGAGCCAACAATCTCGGTAAAGGGCAACGAAAAACGCTGGCAGGCGGCGCCATCGCACTCGCCTTTGCGGAGAATTCCCCCGGAACCCGACGCCCGCCCCCGCATTTTCCGGGGCATCACGACATCAGGGCAACAGCGCCTCTTCCACGAAGTCCAGTCGGTCCTGTCCGAAGAACAGTTCACCATTCACGAAGAACGACGGTGCCCCGAACACCCCGCGCGCCACGGCACCCTCGGTGTTCGCCTTCAGCCGTTCCTTCACGTCGGCCCTGTCGATCCGCGCCATGAAGTCTTCCGCCTTGATCCCGATGTCACGCAGCACATGCGCGATCTCGCCCGGATCATTCAGGTTGCGCGGATGGGACCACATCGCATCGAACATCGCGTCGACATACATGTCGAAATGCGGTGTCTGCTGGAAGGCCACGGCGCCCCGCATGAGCGGCAGGGTGTTGACCGGGAAATGCGTGTTGAAGTTCAACACCACGCCATAGCGCTTCGCAAAGCGCGCGAGGTCGCTGTTCATGTAGCGCGCCTTCGAGGGGATCATCGCCGGCGAGGCATTGCCCGTCGCCTTGAACACGGCCCCCAGCAGGATCGGCGTCCATGTGATCCGCGCCCCATGCCGCGCCGCAATCTTCGGCAACTGCTTGTAGGCCAGATAGGTCGTGGGACTTCCGAAATCGAACAGGAACTCGACGCTCTTTGTCATTGTGTCACCATTTCTCCATCCACGGCCTGAGATCCAGCTCGTGCGTCCACGCATCGCGTGGCTGAGTGTGCAGCATCCAGTACATGTCTGCAATGTGGTCGGGCGACAGGATGCCGTCGCTTTCCTTGAGGGCATAGGCTTGCGGGAAATTGTCCCGGATGAAGGCCGTATCGATCGCCCCGTCCACCACGATGTGCGCCACATGGATGCCTTGCGGCCCCAGCTCGCGCGCCATGCTCTGTGCGAGGGCACGCAGTGCGTGCTTGCCGCCGGCAAAGGCCGCAAACCCGGCCCCGCCCCTCAGGCTGGCCGTCGCCCCGGTGAACAGGATCGTGCCCTTCTTGCGCGGCAGCATGCGCTTTGCCGCCTCGCGCCCCATCAGGAACCCGCCCAGCGCGCACATCTCCCAGACCTTGGTATAGACCCGCGCCGTCGTCTCGGTGATCGGGAAGCGCACATTGCCCCCGATGTTGAACACGGCCACCTCGATGGGCCCGATGTCCCGCTCGATCGTCTCGAACAGATCGACCACCGCCGCCTCGTCGCGGGCATCCGACCCGAAGCCATGCGCCACGCCGCCCTCGGCCGCGATCCGGTTCAACAGGGGCTCCAACCGGGACTTCTCCCGCCGCGTCACGCAGGCCACATATTGCGCGCGCGCAAAACGCCGCGCGATGGCACCACCCGTGGCGTCGCCGGCCCCAACCACGAGGGCCACACCAGCACCAGCCTGTTTCAAGTGAATCTCCCCGAAAAGATGGTTACACCCGCAGTCAAAGGTCCCAAAGCCACGCAGTCCATGCAAGTGAAACACGGCACGAATCGAACACCTCAGACCCCTTTTTCCGCGCCCGGACAGTGAAACACCGAACGGATACTGCCCCGTTAAGCAACCTGAGCGCATTCATCTGCGCTTTGCTTATCGTCGAAGGCGCGGTATGAATCAGCCTGTCAACAGAAATCGTCGGACGCATCGATGCGGTCGGCGGTACGGCGAATGATTTGCTCCAAGGACTGGCTGCTTACAATGCGAAAATCGGGAACTGTGAAGTGGTTCAATGAAGCCAAGGGCTTCGGCTTCATCCTGCCGGATGGCGGCGGATCGGATGTGTTCGTCCACGTGTCGGCGGTGTCGGCCGCAGGCGCCCAGTCCCTCGGCGAAGGCCAGAGGGTTTCCTTCGAGGTCGCGCAGGACCGCGGCAAGACCATGGCAGCCGACCTCAAGCTCGAAGGCCCGGCCCCAGCGCCCCAGGCACGCGGCGGCTTCGGCGGCAACCGCGACCGCGGCGGCTTTGGCGACCGCGGCGGCGACAGGGGTGACCGGGGTGACCGGGGTGACCGCGGCGGCTTTGGCGGTCCGCGCGGTCCCCGCGAGGGCGGCGGACGCCCATTCGGCCCCCGAACGGGTTCGGGCGCAGGCCCGGGCGCAGGCCCGCGCCCCCATGCAGGCATCTTTGACGCCCTGAACATGGTTGTCATGCGGGTCAAGGACCTCCGGGTCGCCCGCTCCTGGTACGAACGCGTCCTCGAGCTCCACGTCACCGAGGAAAACGCGGCGGGCCAGACCGTGGTGCTCGACCTCGGCCGCGGCGCCAATCTCTGCCTCTGGCAGCTCGGTGCCGACGAGACCCTGGCAACGGCCCCGACGGCCGCGGCGTTCCCGAACTTCCGCACCGGCGATGTCGACGGTACCCACGCCAAGCTCGAAGCCCTGGGGGTCCATGTCACGCCCCTGCGCGACACGGGCGGCACCAAGTGGTTCTCGTTCTTCGATCCGGATGGCAACCGCATCGACGTCATGCAGAACCGCCCGCGCCCGTTCTAGCGCCGCGACCATCCCATTTGTTAAGCCATGCCCAACGCCCCGGCCCGAAACCGGGGCGTTCAGGCATTCTTAGCCGTCTTGTCGTAGGGTCTCGTCAGAAGGCACCGCAAGGCCAGCAGTCCTAACAGACCGTAAACCTGCAGGTGCCCGGGGGCTTGCGGGTACAATGCGTGGGGCAGTGATCATTCTGGCTTCGGCACTAGGTGCTGCCCTTGCGGCGGTGACGCCCGCGACCGCCGCTGCGCCCGGCGCAAGCATCGAAGACATCGCGCGCGAGAAGCTGGCCGCCGTCACGCTCGTGCGCTCCAAGGCTCGCAGATCCACCGCCGCCATCGCCAACGGGCGCCTGCTTCACGCCTACCTCTCCGCGGCAACAACAAACGAGGCCGGGCGCGTCAAGTCGCGCATCGTCTCATCCATGAAGGCCATGCAGGCACGCTACGGCCTCGTCCACATTCGCATTCTCTGGCGCGACGGCCGGCGTCTGGCCGAATCCGGCGCGACCGCCAAGGGCCCGGGACCGGAACGGGCCGCGCGAGACGCCCTCGCGCAGGACCCGGGAAACATCTCCGGCGCTATTTACGGGGACATGATACATTGGACCACCCGTACCGACAGTGAAGGCGCGGACGACCTCGTGGTCGTCGTCGGACAAGACCTGTCGACCTACGAGCGCGCCCTGCTTCACGGTCTCGGGCATGCCATGCATGTCATTGTCATAAACGACAGGGGCAGGATCGTATCCGACAGCGATGGCACGTTGACGCCAGGTCAACCCGCGATCATCCGGGGCCTCACGCTCGACGCCATCCGCTCACGCCTGGGCATCAGCGGACCCGCCGGCGCGGGCGCGATCGAGCTTGATGGCCGGCCGGTCAGGGTTGCCCTTCAATCAGCAGACGGCTGGACCGTGATCGCCATGGACAAACCCGTGCCGGGCCCGGACTGCAAGGCACGCACCGGGGTGCCATGTCGCTGAGGCTCCGCATCATCGGCGTCTTTGCCGCCTGCATCGCACTTCCCGTCGCTGCAGGCTGGGCCAGCCTGTGGCTGTCCACGAGCCAGTCAAGCCGTGCCGCTGCCTTCTCGTCCCTCGAGGCCGATGCCGCCACGGCCATGCGCACCATCGAGGAACGCCTCGCCCGCAACCTCGGCCACCTCAGGGCATGGAGCATCATGCCGATGATGCAGGAGGTCCTGATCAACGATGACAGCGGCGAACTGGGCCAGGCGCTTGCCGACCTTGTACGCGTCTATCCGGATTTCGAGAGCCTGACGATTACCGATACACGGGGCATGATCGTGGCAACCACCGACCCTACCCTCGCCAAGGCCCAGGCCTTCGAGGCCGGTGGCACAAGGGCTGCGATATCCGGCCGAACCACCCAGGAGACACTCACCAGCCGCCATCCGGCGGCCATCCGGTTCACGGTGCCCCTGGTCGCGAGCTACGACCGGCAGACCGTGATCGGCACGCTCACAGGCATGATCGCATTCGCCACGCTTTACGGTGACATGATGCAAGACAGGCTTGCCGATCCGGCAGCGCCGGACTTTGCCCTCGTCACGAAGGACAGGCAACAGGTCCTGTTTGCAACCACCCATGCTGCGGCGCTTGCCCCCGCCATCCGCAGCCTCGATGCCCACGCGACGGCAAGGCCCGTACCCGTCACCATCTCGGGCGAGCCAGGCGTCGCCGCCATTTCCGGATCGGGAGCGCGGGTTCTCGGCCAGGACCCCGGCCTTTTCGTCGCCGCCTTCAAGTCACGCGCGGCCATGGCGGCGCCAACCGCCAGCCTGTCAGACATCTTCCTCGGCGCATCGATCCTCGCGGCCACCATGTCCCTGGCCATTGCGTGGCGCTGGGCAACACCGCTCGTGCGACTGCACGAGGAGGCGGCCGCCGCCCTGAAGCCCCGCCGTACCCACACCGGTGCATCCTCCACCCCGAAGAACAGCTTCGCCACGCTGGCCGACGCCTTTACGCGGCTGCGACAGGCGCGCGAGGAACGCGACACGCTCTCAAACGAGGCGCAGGAACTGGCCCTCGCCTTCGCCATCGCACGCGACAACGCGAAGGACAGCAACGAACGCCTCGGGCGGATTGCCGGCCACCTCACCGCCCACATGGCCGAAGTCACCGAACTGGTGGAACTGATCAATCGCGAAAACCTGGCCGCAGCAGGACGCCACCATTCCCAGCCAGGCCTCGAGGAGCTGAACCGCGCCGCACTCGACCTGCTTGAGGTGATCCAGGATGCTGTCGACACCGCCGAGGAAGACTCAGGCACACATGACGCTGTCCCCGTATTACGGCCCTTGCCGGTCCGGCGCCAGTCAGCCTGACGCCGCCGCATCCATTTGCCGGAACATCTGCTCGGTCGTCGCATCAGCCGGAAAGAAGCTCTCGATCGCCAGCTCATTGGCCGTCGCATCCTGCGCGGTCCCGAAGGTCGAGATCACGGTGAAGAAGGAAACCTTCACGCCGTCCCTGACGATCTCCACCGGCAGCACAGGGACCAGCGGAACATCCTCCCCCGACCACAGGGTGTCGGCACTCTGGAACGTGGCGAGACCCGCCAGCAGCGCGCGCACATCCTCGCCACCGGCGGCCTCCGCCTCCCGCCGCGCCCGGTGCCACAGCAGCGGCGCGATCGCGTCCCAATTGGCGATGAAGGGCCTCAAGCCCTGCGGATGGAAGAACAGCGCCATCAGGTTTCGGTCCGCCCCGCCAATCCGGGTCCAGATGTCGGTCCCCAGCATCGCCGCGAGCCGGTCGAACGGCGTGTTTGTCATCCGGATGTTCCAGCACCGGTCGACGGCAAGGGCCGGGAACGGCGCATGGTTCGCCAGCATCATTCGAACCGCCGCAAGCACCTGCGCCATCTGCGGGTCGTCGAGCGGCCGGGCGCGGAACATCGGCGCAAAGCCGGCCGCCAGCAGGAACTCGTTCCGCTCCCGCAGTGGCACGTCCAGCGCCTCGCTCAGCTGCAGGATCATCGACCGGCTTGGCCGCGAGCGTCCCGACTCAAGGAAGCTCACATGGCGCTGGGACACCCCGCTGTCCAGCGCGAGCTGAAGCTGCGACAGCCGTCGGCGCGTGCGCCATGCCTTGAGCATGTCGGGAAAGGAAAGGCGCGGTTCCGCACCCATCGGCGCCAGTGGCTGGAAGTTCGTCTCGCTCATCGCATCACCCCGGTTCGTTCCATGATGCTCAACGGCATCTGCACCCCGCAATTACCTTCCGCATAATCAAAAAGAGGATCCCGAAGGTAGCCGCCGGCACGCCTAGCCGACCGACCGGGAGACGAACCAGAAAACCCCCAGGGCAAACAGCAGCGCCGCCGACAGTTCCAGCGCAACGTCCGGCAGCCTGACCTGGGCGGCCCTCAGGCTGGCCATGCAAGCGACCACCATGCCGACCGCGACCAGCTGCCCGGCCTCCACCCCAAGGTTGAAGGACAGCAGCGTCCAGACGAGGTTCTCCGGCGCGATCTTCAGGTCAAGCAGCGGACCCGCAAAGCCCGCACCGTGCGCCAGCCCGAACAGCGTGGCCACGGCGGGCGCAATCCGTCCGGCATCCACGCTGCGCGCAAAGGCCATCGCGCCGGCAAAGGCTGCAAGCCCCAGCATCACGCCCAGCGGCACCTGCAGCAACCCCAGCCCCGCAGCACCTGCCGCCATCACGACGATGCCGGCAGCACCAAATATTCCGGGGACAGGGGAAAGCCCGCGCGCCCGTGCCAGCGCATCGCCCGCAGCCCACGCCACCGTGAAACCGATGATCGCCTCGATCGCTGAAGTGTCAGGCCTGAGAACGCCCATCGCGACAAGGCCCAGCGTGACCGAGTGCCCCAGCGTGAATCCGGTCACTGCCCAGATCGTCTGCCGCACCCCGCCCGCGAGCATCATCAGCGCGACCAGGAACGCAATGTGGTCGAGCCCGCTCAGCACATGCTCGAAGCCCAGCACGAACAGGCTGACGAGGCTGTTGTGTCCGCTCGCGCCCTCTGACCCCGCCACGATGACCTGCTGCCCCTGCGTGAGCACCACCTCGTCAAGCCGCCCGTCCGGATAGCCGACCCGCGCATAGTGTACATGGCTGATCGAGACGCCGAAGAATCCGCCAATCGAAAGCCTGACGTCGGTAACGCTCACAGGCTTGGGGCACGAGAAGGCCAACGCGACCCTCATCTCCCCACGCGGCGCCGACAGCGGCCGGAACGCCGTGCGCTTGCAGGCGATACCCTGCTGCATCGCCCCGACGCGCCCATCGAGATGCGCCAACAGCAACCCCGCAAGGTCGGCAGGCCGTTCGGAGAGTTGTGTCACCCGATAGGCATCGACCTGGTAAACCCCCTCGATCGTGTGGCCCGACACTGTCCACGACGAGAAGCTTTGGCTGCGCACATGCGCCTCGGCCGGTCGAGCCCCCAGGGCCAAAAGGACCAGCACCAGGAGAAGGCGGATTGTCATTTCCCGTCTTCACCCCTGGGCGCCGCAGCATCGTACGAGATCCGCGCCTGGCGCCTGAGCCCTTCGACATAGGCCGCAAACGCCGTCTCTGTTTCGCGCTTCTGCCATTCCTCAAGCACGATGTCGCGCACGGTATCGAGCGGCGGTGGCGGCGCCTCGGTGCGTGCCACGACATGGACAAACACAAGCCGGTTCGCGATCGCAAGCGGCCCGATGCTCTGTCCCGGCTGCAGCGACAGCGCGGCGTCCCGCACGCTGGCCCCCGCGTACGCGGCGATCTTGCTCGGCACCACAGGCCCGCCCGGCAGCAGAAGCCCTTCAGCCCCCGTCTGCTTCACGGCCACATCGAACCCTGTCCCCGCATCAAGCGTCGCCTTGAAGGCCCTGGCCCGTGCCTCGCTGGCGGCACCGAACGAAACACCCCTGACCGTAAGCAGCGGCTGCGGCGCGATCAGCTGGGGACGCTCGGCATAGAAGGCCTTCAACTGCGCATCGCTGGGCGTGCGGCGCGAGGCATCGGCGATCGAGAACTGCAGCATCGCATTGACCAGCGCCTTGCGCGACTGCGGATCGCTCTCGCCAAGGCCCAGCTCGAGCGCGCGCTGCAGCAGCAACTCCTCGTCAATGATCCGCTCCAGCGCCTCGCGCTTCTCGGCCTCCGTCAGCGGCGTGCGCTTGGCCGAGGCGAGGCCCTCGATCGCGCTGTCGAACACGCTGCGCGCTATGGGCGTGCCATCGACGACAGCTATCGCGCCCCCGTAACTCTCCACGGCACTGCCGACACCAAGCGCTGACCACATGGCGCCGGCAAGCCCCAGCCCGGCGCCCGCCAGCAGCAACAAGGTCGCCCGCGGCAGGCCCGGCCTAGCCGCCATTGGGTGCGCCCGCCGGCACCAGTCCGGGCGCAACCGGCCCCGCCGCCTTCACCCGGTAGTCAAGATAGATCGGCGACGACCAGGCACGATGTTCGGCCGGTGACGTGCAGCCGTCCTCACCCGAACGATAGTCCCCATAGCACAGGGTGGCCTTGATGCACTTGCCGTTGCCGTCGCGCGCGCACTGGATCGGCTGCGCATTGATCGCGGGCTCGGCCTCCTGGATGGCCTTCACATAATAGATCGTGTCGCGCTTGCCCTTGGCAAAATCCGGATCCATGAAGCTGAAGGTGCAGCCATCCGGATTGGGCTTGCAGGTGTGAATGAGATAGCGGTCCTCGATCAGCTGGCCCAGCTCCTCGCCCTTCACCACCTGCGGCCTTATCTTCACGACCTCGATCCGCGTGATCAGGCGGCGCTCGTCCGATGGATTGTAGCACTCGCCCGAACAGATATCCTTGATGCGCGCCTCATCAAGCCCGGCCTTCGTGACGTCTGGACACCCCGGCCTCTGCTTGAAGGCGCCAACGGCCTTCACCTCGAAGGCGACCGGCTTGTCCGTCTCCAGACGGCTGCCCATGGCGATCCTGTTGCCCTGCTCGTCCACCGCATTGAACCACAGCAGGATGCGCGGCCCCGAGGTCGCATAGACCTCGCGCCGCTGCATCGCATCCCAGACCGCATCCCGCGACCGTTCCTGCACGTGCACGGCCGCAAGGCCGCCCGCCATGAAGAACGATGACTGCCGCTCGAACTCGGTCAACTGGAAACCCGCAAGCGTGAACAGCTCCTCCCGCGGGATCCGGCGCGACACGGGCTCTGCGGTGCTGTTGTTGGGCAGCAGCCGGTTGCGCCAGGCCTCGCTGATCGGACCACCCGCCTCGGTGTTGCGCCGCCGGTCCACCGGCTTGTAGCCCGTGCCCGGGCGGGCACGGTGATTGTCGGACGAGCCGATGAAGCCCCACTGGAAGCGCGTCGGCTGGCCACCGGCCTCCGCAAAGCTCGACGTCGCAAGACCCGCCTGCACCGAATTCGAGGCCCGGTGGTTGAAGGACGGCATGAAGCAGTCCGTGCACTGTCCCGCGTCGAGCCACGCCTCGGGGCTCTCGCCGCCCACCGCCAGATGCCCCGCGACGCCCATGTTCGCATAATCGTCACGCGCCTGCGCGGCCCGCTTCTCGCAGTCTGCCATCTGCACGCCAGCCTTCAGGCAGCGCTCCAGGATGATCTCCCCGGCACGCCAGCAACTCGGCGTGTAGGCTCCCTGCGGCGCCGGGCACGTCGCGGACTGCCCGTCTGCCGATAGCACCACATCCTTCCAGCTGCGATACTCCTCCGAGTTTCCATGGCCCGAGAAGATCTCGACCAGCCGGAAGGCATCAGGACGCTCTTGCCGCAGCAGCGCCTTGTCCCAGGACGTTCCCGGCGGCGTGTAGAAGCCCCACGAGCTGCCATGGGGGATGATCAGCGGCTTCAGCTTCAGTTCGTCATGCAGCTTGCGTATCAGGTCACCCGGCGTCTCGGCAGCCTCGTAACAGGTCGCCGGAAGCTCATTTGATGGTGTCCCCGAAACACATTCAGGCACGCCCTGGGTCAGGCGCATGAACTTGTTGAAGTCGAAATAGTCCTTCCGGTTCTTGAAGTCGAGCAGAGGCACAGCCGGCGAAAGCCCGAGGCTGCCCCGCAGCGTGGCAGATGCCATGCCGCCAGCCGCGATCGCCCGTGGCGACACCTTGTCGTCATCGAGGTCCTTGAAGACCACGTTCTTGTGGCCGAAGTGATCCGAAGGCAGGCGTCCGACCTGCGTCCACTCGTAGCCGAGGAACGAGATCAGGTCCGGATTCGGGCCGTCACCGGCAACCTTCTGGCACGTCCTGATGGCCTCCTTGGTGCGCTTCCAGCGCAGCGGCGTCACGGTCTCGGCATGATCCGTGATCGACCAGAAGTCCAGCGCCGAGCAGTATCGGGCGAAGTCACACGCATCCGCGACCGGATGCACGCCCTTGCCGCCCATGATGGGAAGCGAGAACTGGAACGCGTCGGCGGAATAGGTCGTGTGCACATGCAGGTCGCCGAACAGGATCTGGGCGGTGGCGCCCCCGGGGGCTGCCGCCTGCACCTGCCGCGTCCGCGCCTCGATCACCTCGGCCGGCACCCGCGCGCCCTCGATCACGCCCGTGTCCCGCTCACTGCCGAACCAGCCCTCGCGCGCGCCGACCCAGAAAAAGCCCCCGGCGCCTGCCACGAACAGCACCGCCACCAGCAACAGCCCCAGGATGCGCCCCATGATCCGAACAAGCCCCTTCCAGTCGGTGCCAACAAGACCAGAATTCCCTGATCTTTCCAACCCTTGCGCCATGCTGCACTTGCGTAACGCTGGCGCCGCCCTTGCGCCCAATCGTCGCGAAGCGGCCGTCCCCTGTCAGCGCGCCGGCACGGTTCGCGACCCGTCGACAGGCAGCAGCAAGCCGATAAGTCCGGTCACCGCCGACATGGCCGCCAGCAAGACCAGTAGGTCCGTGAACCCGCGCACCGGATCGAACAGGGCCGACACCAGCCATACGCCCACCGGCCCACCCACGACCGTAATCGCATAGCGCATGCCGAAGAACAGCCCGCGCCGCCCGGCCGGTGCATAGCGCGCCACGAAGATGGTCTCGATCGGCGCGATGGTCTCGAACAGGAACATGACAAGGATCGCCAGCGGCAGCAGCAACCAGTTCCCGCTCACCACCGCAGCGGCAAGACACGCCGCTAGCAGCGCGAAGGACACAAGATAGGTCCGCCGCGCCGCCCCGCGATCGGCATAGTGTCCCCCCACGAACTGCGCCCCGGCTGCGGCCAGGTAGATGGCACCCGTGATCAGCCCGATGCGCGTCAGCCCCTCGCGCGAGGTCAGGTCTAGCGTCGCCACGAGCTTGGGCAGCGCCGTGACGAAAGCCGTCACCGCAATGAGCGTGAGCGTCATGGTAACGCCCAGGATCACGAGCACGTTGCGCCGGTCACGCGCCGACCCTGTCTCCTCGGGCAAGGGATGCGCATCAGCCTGCCTGTCGGGGACAAGACCCATGAGCCGCATTGCCACGAGCCCGCATCCGAACGCGATCGTGACCAACCCGGGCAGGATGAACGCCCAGCGCCAGTCGATCACATCGTTCAGCACACCGGCGATCACCGGCCCCGCCGCTACCCCGAACGAGCCAAAGATGCCGGCCAGGGCCACCGCCTTCCCGCGCTCGCGCGCATGCCGGACGACCCAGGCGTTGCCGACCGGATGATAGAGCGCACCGAACACGCCCAGCAGCGTCAGAGCCGCATTCATGCCCGAAGGCGTCCCCGCCATGCCGCAGGCCACGCTCGCAAGCCCCAGCCCGAAGAACAGGAGCACCATGACCCGCGCTTCGCCCCACCGGTCGGCAAGCCACCCCGCCGCCGGCGCGCCCGCACCGATCAAGAGCGACCCCAGCGTCCAGAGCGCGATGAGCTCGGCATAGTCGCGCTCCCACTCCACCACCAGCGTGATGACCAGCGTGAGGTAGAGCGAGACCAGCACGTGGTGCATGAAGTGGGCCGCGCAGGCAAAGAACAGGACGGGCACCGGCGCCCCGCCCGTTCCGATCCCGATCCGGTTCAACTGATCCTGCAAGCAAGCCTCCGCCGACGCATCAAACCCGATGCATGAAGAATTCCTCAGCGCCCGTCAAATCCTGTGCTAGACACAACAGCGTCCGGGCCACGATAGAGAGCTCCCTTGCGTCACCAGCACCACACGCGACAGGTTCTCGCCGCAGCGCTGCTCGCGACCATGATGTCCGCCGGGATGGCTCTCGCGGCCCCGAAGCTGACCCTGCCCGTCGACTGCAAGCCCGGCAGCGACTGCTTCGTCCAGAACTATGTCGACCACGACCTCGGCACAGGCGCGCGCGACCATCGCTGCAGCGCACAGACCTATGACGGCCACAAGGGCACCGACATCCGCCTGCGCGACCGCGCCGCCATGGACAGGGGCGTGCGCGTGCTGGCGGCCGCCAGGGGCACGGTCAAGGCAACGCGCGACGGCCTGCCCGACGTCTCGATCCGCAGCGCCGGAACCGAAGCCATCCGCGGGCGCGAGTGCGGCAACGGCGTCGTCATCGACCACGGCGGCGGCTGGGTCACGCAGTACTGCCACCTGCGCAACGGCTCGCTCAAGGTAAGACAAGGGGACACAGTGAAAGCTGGTGCGCCACTGGGCCTGGTCGGCCTGTCCGGCATGACCGAGTTCCCCCACCTCCACTTCGAGGTCCGCAAGGACGACACCGTCATCGATCCCTATACGTCCGGCGCGATGGGCAACGACGACGCTGCCGGATGCAAGGCACGCGCACGGCTCTGGGCAGCGAAGACCGCGAGTTCCCTCGCCTGGCAGCCCGTTACCTTCGTCGATGCCGCCTTCGCCGCCGCACCACCTTCGGTGAAGGACATTGAGGGCGCAAGGCCCGCTTCGCCGACCAGTGTGTCCCCTGCACTCCTCGCCTGGGTCCGCGTGCTCGGCGTGCGTGCCGGCGACGTCGAGACCCTCACCGTCACCGACCCCCTCAACGCCAGCTTCGCCACCAGCGGACCCAAGCCCCTCGAGCGCAACAAGGCCCAGTGGCTGAGCTACGCCGGCCGCAAGCGCGACACACCCTCCTGGCCGCTCGGCAACTACAAGGCCCGCTACACGCTGGAACGCGGCGGCAAGGTCATCCTCGAGCGTGAGTTCTCGTTCTCGCTAGTGAGGTAGTGACCGCGGCGGCCAGTACTTGTCGGCCTCGGCCCACGCCCTGGCCGCCTGTGGCGTCGTGAAGGTGAACAGCGGCCGCCTCAGGTCGAGCCCTGTCTTCATCACGGCCAGCGCCAGCACGGCAAGCCATGGCGCACCGAAGAGCAGCACCGGTATGGCGGCGATCATGATCGCCAGGTGCATCACCACGATCCGCCCATAGGGCTCGAACATCTGTCGGAACGGGTTCGCCGTCCGCCAGGTCCCGGGCCAGAGCCAGAACAGACCGAAGGCACCCGCCTGCAGGGCCACAAGCCCCACCACGCTCCACCAGAGGCCATGGTCCGTCGCCATCAGCGACCACGCCATCGAGAAGGCGCTGAACTCACCCAGGGTCTCATTCGACTGCGGAAAGGTGCCGCCGCCGAAGTGCATCATCATCATCAGGAAGCCGCCGTGGCCGCTGCAGAAGATGCCGTAGTGCAGCCCGAAGAAGGCAATCAGGCCCGCGCAGATCAGCATCCCCGTGCGACCGGCTGCCCACCCGATGACACCGATCTTCAGGACATTGAAGACGCCGATGACCAGCGTCTCGATCCAGTAGAACAGCAGCAGAAGCATTGCGTCCCAACCCAGGACAAGCACGCCGCCGACAGGCACGAGGTTCATCGCCAGCGTCGATGCCTGCGCCGCAAGTCCCGGCTTTGCCTCGGGACCATCGCCGGGTCCGGGGACGATTTGTGCGTCGGCCATGCGGCATCAAACTCCGTCTTCAGGGCGCTTCGGCCCCAACTCTACCGCTGATTGAACCCCTCCGTCCAACTCCCCTGATCCCGCGCCTGTTAACCATGCCAGCCTTTGCTTTTCGCGAAAATTCGGCTCTGGCCTGTTACACAAGATACACTTTTGTCGGTTGTTTTTCAGCGCCCAACCCCCTCGATCCGCGCCGGAACCACCTCGACTTGAGCAGCCCAAACCACGCGGGAACATATAAGGAACATACACTCCCCCGCAACGGCACATTTTGTCACCCTCACCACCGTCAGGGCCGGGCGCGCGGCAGCGCGAACCGGCCACCCAGGGATCATGGGCAAAGCATTGGCTGCAGGCCGGCCTGCGCTTCAGCATGATGCGCCGCGAGCGCTGCAGTGATTTCGGGAGGAGATTCTGGGTGGCCGGTTCGCGCTGCCGCGCGACCGGCCATGACGAGCTTTTTTATCGGGATAATGGTTCGTGACATAGCATGACGGCGGCTTTGGTCAGCGGCAAAGCGCAAGCGTCTTGGTGCTCTTGGTGGTTCAAAACAATAACCACCAAGCCCCCTCACCACCGCCATCGCCGGTCGCGCGGCAGGGCATCCTCTTTGTCAAATCCTGTCGACGCGGACAGGCTAAAAAAGGGGGCGCCGCTGCGCTGTCGCAGACGACGCCCCCCCAAAATGCAGGAAACTGGATCAGAACTGCCAGTTCAAGCCAATGCGAATGGACTCATTCGTCACGTCGGCCGTAGTCTGCGAAAGTCTGGTGGGATAAGTCGACAGGAACTGGGTCGGCCCCACGGCGATTTCGCCAAGATCGTAGTAGATATACTCAACCCGGAGGGTCAACTGGCTCGTGATCGGTGTCTCCGCGCCGCCGCCAAGCGCCCAGCCCGTGAGGGTTTCAGAGCGGCTTTGGCTTGCAAACGCAAACGGTGTGAAGGTGTCACTGAAGCCCTGCGTGAGCTTTACGTCAGACAACGCCACGCCAGCGGTCGCGTAGACCAGTGTTGACCCCGCAAGGGCACCGATCCGGCCGCGAATGCTGCCAATCCAGTTCTGGTCGATCGCTGCAGTACTCGTGTAGTTGGTCGTCACGCAGCAGGGATACGGCAATGTGACGCTCGCGCCGTCCTTGGCGCTGAGGAAGGAAAAGTCGCCTTCGAGACCGACAACCACCCCCGACGCGCTCTTGTTGTAACCAAACTGGATGCCGCCAGTTACATTGCTGTCCTCGAGGCTGAAGTTGCTGTTGTCCTGGATCGACGTGATGCTGGTTGAGGCAAAATATGAAGTGCCGGTGATGCTGCGGGCCGTGCTTGAGTCAAGGCTGGAGTGGGAAAGGTTGACCCCCGCATACCAGCCATCCCAACCAGCCGTTGCAGTACCCGCCATGAGCGTGAACGCAAAGCAGGCAAAGGCGATCTTAGTCCTCATGAATAAACCTCCATCTCAGATACGGACAGCGTAGGGTAACCATCATTAATGCCGGGTTAACCATGGCGTATCGGAAGTGCCACGCAAAGCATTAAAACGCCTTTTTGCGCAAGACTGCAGTGAACCCCTACCCCGGCAACCGCTCGAACGCGGCAAATCCTTCCGGGAGGCGGTGGAAGCCTTGCTTGTCGCAAGTATAGATCGCCATTGTGGAACCGCCGTACTTTGCGGGGTCGCCCATCGAGCAAACCCTCAGGATCACAACCGGAAAGCCCGGCGCGCGGGTCACGATGTGGGTACCGCACGCCGCGCAGAACTCGCGCGTCACGGCGCGCTCCAGGTCCGCGCGCGTGATTTGCTTCGGGGAACCCTTCACATAGCGAAACCCGGCGACCGGCATCGCCATGAACAGGTTCGGCGAACCGCTCCTCCTGAACAGCCAACCCACGCTATGCCACTTCATCCGCCGGCGCCACACCCCCACGCCGCAGGATCCCCGCGCTGATGAGCGAGACCAGCACGCCCACCGGGAAGATCTCGAGGAATGTCATCAGCACGCGAAACAGAGGATTGGCGTACTGCACCTTCAGCACCTCCATCTCGGCCACAAGCTTCTCGAGCGCCTGGCCGGACACACCCGCCGCCTTCTGCTGGGCGATATAGTCATCGACATAGGCACCAATGAAGGTGAAATCGGTGGCGACCAGATACACCTCCCAGACCAGGACATAGATCACACCCGCCACCGCGCTGATGCCAAGCCCCATCAGGAGCGCGGCAACGAAGCCGATCAAGCCGCTCAGCGCCCGGTCGCGATGGCTGCGGATGCCGAAGAACACGGCCGACAGCGCAACCAGCATCGTGACATAGCCATAGATGAGCGACATGTCGCCGATCTCCGGCGCTCCGCCCGATGCCGCGATCATGCCGATCATCGACAGGATCACGACAAGCCCTGCGATCGTTCCGTAAGACAGGATCCTGTCCGTCATCAGCCCCTCGTCTGCTTGATGCAATGGATGCTAGCAGATAACGTTGTCCGGAAAGAACCCGTTTTGCTCAAGGTGGGAAACAACCGGCCCATGTCACACTGGAACATCGGCGACATCATCGACGGCGTGGCGAAGGTCCTGCCACCCACCACACCCGCCCTGATCCACGGCAATCGCGTGGTCCTGTGGCCGGAGTTCCAGGCCCGAACCAACGCGCTCGCCCGCGGACTGGTTTCGCGCAGCCACAAGCCCGGCGAGAAGATGGCGCTGCTTCTGCGCAACGCGCCCGCCTACATGGAAGGAACCGTTGCCTCGTTCAAGGGCCGCTTCGTCCACGTCAACGTGAACTATCGCTACCGCGAGGACGAACTGCACTACATCTTCGACAATTCCGATGCATGCATCGTCATCTATGGCAGCGAGTTCGCGCCCCTCATCGCGGCGATTGAGGCCCGCCTGCCCGGCGTTCGCACATGGCTGCAGGTGCAGGTCGACGACACGCCGCGCCCCGTCTTCGCGCACGACTACGAGGCCTTCGTGGCAAGTCAGCCCACAGGCGATCTCGACATCATCCGCTCGCCCGATGACCTCCTGTTCCTCTACACGGGCGGCACCACCGGCATGCCCAAGGGCGTGATGTGGCGCCAGGGCGACCTGCGCCAGGTCCAGCTGAACCCCGCCCTCATGCCGGTCGTGCCGACAAACCTGGCAGAGCACATCGAACTTGTCCGCACCCTGGGACCCGTCAATCGCTTCATTCCCGCCTGCCCGCAGATGCATGGCACGGGTCTGTTTTCGTCCATCGGGGTGCTGTGCATGGGCGGCGCCATCATCACGCTGCAGGAGCGCAATTTCGACGCGGTCGAGCTCTGGGAAACCGCGTCCCGTCAGAAAGCAACCCAGGTGGCCATCGTCGGCGACGCCTTCGCCAAGCCGCTGCTGCGCGCCCTCGATGAGAACCGCGGCCGCTGGGACCTGTCGGCGATGCTGCTGATTGTCTCCTCCGGCGTGATGTGGAGCCAGGAAGTCAAGCAGGGCCTGATCAGCCACATGCCCCAGGTCACGCTGCTCGATGCCTTCGGCGCATCCGAAGCCGTTGGATTCGCGATGTCAGCCACCACCCGCGAGGGCGAGGTCGCGACGGCAAAGTTCATGCTGGGGGCAGACGTCGCCGTGTTCACGCCCGACCACCGGCGCGTCACGCCCGGCACGTCCGAGCCCGGCTTCATCGCCCGCGGCGGCAACATTCCGCTTGGCTACTGGAAGGATCCGGAGAAGAGCGCAAAGACCTTCCCCGTGATCGAGGGCCGGCGCTGGTCGATGCCGGGCGATTTCTGCCTTCTGCATGAGGACGGGTCGATCACCCTGCTCGGCCGCGGCAGCGCCTGCATCAACACCGCCGGCGAGAAAGTCTATCCCGAAGAGGTCGAGGAGGCGCTGAAGCTGCACCCGGGCGTCGAGGACGCACTCGTGGTCGGCGTACCCGACGAGAAATGGGGCTCGGCCGTCACCGCGATCGTTCAGACCGCCCCGGGCGCCACATTCAGCGAAGAAGCACTGCGCACCCATGTGCGCACGCGCCTTGCAGGCTACAAGACACCCAAGCGCATCCTCGAGGTCAGGCAGATGTTCCGGGCACCGAACGGCAAGGCCGACTACAAGCATGCCTCCAGCTTTGCGCGCACCACGCTCGGGCTCTAGGCGCGGCCCCGTCGCGAAACCTCAACGAAAGCAGACCCATGCCAGGCTCCTCGCATAACGTCACCGCGGCCGCCAACCTTCCGGTGACGCGTTACACGTCGGTCCAGGAGCTCATCGAGACCCTGCAACCCGACATGCCCGTCTACGCCCTGCATCCCGAGGCCTTCCAGCGCGTGGCAACCGCCTTCATCGCGGGCTTTCCGGGGGAAACCATGTACGCGGTCAAGGCCAACCACGCCTTGCCGGTGCTGGACATGGTGCACGCCGCCGGCATCAACCGCTATGACGTGGCCTCGATTGCAGAGGTCCGCATGGTCAGCGAGCGCATCCCCGGCGCGACCCTCAACTTCATGGCGCCCGTTCGCATCCGTGGCACCACCGGCGAGGCGTTCAGGCTCTACGGCGTGCGCCACTTCGCCCTCGACAGCCATGAGGAACTGAAGGCGCTGCTCGACGAAACAGGTGCCGCCCACGACCCCTCGATCGCGGCGGCGCTGACAATCTATGTCCGCCTTCAGGTGCCTGCCGACGGGGCCTTGCTCGAGCTGTCGAGCAAGTTCGGCGTCAGCGTCAGCGGCGCAGCCACGCTGCTGCGCGACATCGCAGCCGCGGGCGCAAGGCCTGCACTGACCTTCCATGTCGGCTCGCAGTGCCTGTTCCCCTCATCCTACCGGACGGCGCTGGCCCGCTGCGGCGAGGCGATCCGCCAGGCCGGCACGCCGATCGCCGCGCTCGACGTCGGCGGCGGGTTCCCGGCGCACTACCTGAATGTCACGGTGCCGCCGCTCGACGAATTCTTTGCAACGATCCGCGACGGGCTGAAGAACCTGCACCTTGCCAGCGACTGCACGGTGCTTTGCGAACCCGGGCGGGCGCTGGTGGCCGACGGCGTATCGGTGGTGACCCAGGTCTCGCTGCGCCGAGACCAGACGCTCTACATCAATGACGGCATCTATGGCAGCCTGAACGAATACGCCCTCAAGAACTGGCCGGCCCGCTATCCGGTCCGCGTCTTCACGACGGCCCTCAACGGGCGGATACGCGAAAAGAAAGCACGCCCCATTGCCTTCAAGGTCTTCGGGCCAACCTGCGATTCCCTTGATGTGCTGCGCTACCTGATCGACCTGCCCGAGACCATCGCGGCCGGCGACTGGATCGAGTTCCAGAAGACCGGCGCCTATTCCTGCGCCCTGCGAACGGCATTCAACGGCTTCTATCCCGACACTTTCGTGTCGGTAACCCGTCCCTGAAACAACGATTCACATTTCACTAACCATTGCAGGTGACCCAATCTTTATTGTTGTGACCCATAATTGCCGCCGGAATGGCCAATTGCCGTTGGGGTCACACGCCAATGCTGTCTGCATCTTCACGCCTGAACCGTCTGGTCGATCTCGCCCGGGAGACCTCGAGCGACAAGCGCCGCGAGTTGCTGCGCGAGGTGACCGATGTCTTCCTCGACACCGCCCATGATTGTTCGGAGTCGGAAAAGAGCTATTTCGGCGAGATCATCGGCAAGGTCTCGATCGGCATGGACGTGGCATTGCGCAGGAACCTGGCCACGCGCCTTGCGGATAACCCGAACGCCCCCCTCGCCCTTATCCAGGGCTTTGCCATGGACCAGGAAGAAATCGCGCGGGAAGTGCTGACCCGCAGCCCCGTGCTGCGCGATGAAGATCTGATCTCGGTGACGCAAAGCGGCAACCAGCACAAGATCGGTGCGATTGCCCGCCGCAGCTCCATCCCCGAGGTCGTGTCGGAAGCCATCGTCGAGCATGGCGACGACAACGTCGTGTCCGAACTTGTGTCAAACGCGGGCGCGAAGGTATCGCGCGGCACATTCCGCAAGGTCATGGAGCGCGCCGAAACCAGCACGGTCCTCCAGGCCCCGCTGGTCAACCGCGAGGACCTGCCCGCGGACATGGTCAACGAACTTTTTACTTTTGTGAAAGCCGAGCTGCGCGTCCAGGTGCAGCAGCGCATCGAAGCCATCCCGCCGGATGAACTCGAGCGCGCACTGAAGGAAGCCGAGCGAGAGGTGATGACAGACCTCAGGCAGATGCGCGCAACCGACCGCAAGGCAATGGTCTATGTGGGTGAGATGTTCCAGCAGCGCAAGCTGAACGAGGGGCTGCTGATCCAGCTGGTCAAGGCCGGGAAGACGCCCGAATTGATCCACGCCTTCGCCCGCATTGCCGAGGTGGACGTGAGAACGATAAAGCGCCTGTTCAACGCGCGCAACATTGAAGGTCTTGCCATCATCTGCCGCTCGCTGCGCTTCGAGCGCAGCACATTCTCGTCCATTGCCGTCTCGATCCTTCCCGGCGAGGGCGAGGGCAGCCTGTCGATCCACCAGCTCCTCGACTTCTATGACCAGGTCACCTCGGAGACAGCGCAGCGCGTGATCCGCTTCTGGCGCGTCCGGCGCGAGGTGTCGGACAGCCCGCTCGGCGCCTGACCGGAACCTGACCTTGGCCTGACCAGGAAACGCACGACCTAACGCAGGTTGTGGATTTCACCCGGGTG
>Ga0172373_10000060_pt1 | contig 144736 bp, 140 predicted proteins | sample Lak10m_2_FD_114546 | JGI IMG/M metagenome (GOLD analysis project Ga0172373, IMG submission 114546) | Freshwater microbial communities from Kabuno Bay, South-Kivu, Congo - kab_092012_10m | ecosystem: Environmental > Aquatic > Freshwater > Lake | place: Democratic Republic of the Congo... | reverse complement strand
GTCTTGATGGGCATAGCGGTCTCTCAAAAAGTTGCACGCATCATGCCGCGCTACGACTCATCTAGCAACTTACCCGCCACCGCCCAGTTCTGTTCGGGCACTTCATCGAACACCACATAGGTATAAGCAGGAGGTTTGTGCGCGATGCGTTCCAGCGTGGCGGTGACCTCGGCGGCGATCTGCGCTTTCTGTGCGCGACTCAACGTGCCGGTGAGTTTGATATTGACGTAGGGCATTTATCGGGTCTCCTTAAAAGTGAAGCTGAAAAAATCTTGTCCACGAAAAGCACCAAAGACACGAAAAAATCACAAAATCTTCAACCCATGCGCATGAGTTGTTTTTTCGTGCTTTTGGTGCTTTTCGTGGACATCTTTTTATCTGAAGTCGCCCCACAGCATTTGCAGCGCAGTCAGTCCGGCGACGGCGGCAGTCTCGGTGCGCATCACGCGCGCGCCCATGCGGATCGGCGTGAAGCCGCACAGCAGGGCGGTGTCGCTTTCGGCTGCGGTGTAGCCGCCTTCCGCGCCGATCATCAATATCGCCTGACCTTGTGGCTCGGCTTGTGCATGCAAGGACTGCGCGCCTTCCGGCAGCAGGATGAATTTGCTAACGCTGGATTCGCGCATGCTGCGCAGCCAAGCCATGATGTCCTGAGGCGGTTGGATGATGGGCAACACGTTGCGACCGCTCTGCTCACAGGCCGAGATGGCCACTTGCTGCCAGTGCTGCAAGCGTTTCTCGGCGCGCTCGGCGGACAGACGCGCGACGCTGCGCTCGGTGTCCAGCGGCTGTATCTCGGTCACGCCCAACTCGGTAGCCTTCTGTATCACCCAGTCCATCTTCTCGCTGCTGCATAGCGCCTGCGCCAAAACGGTGCGTAAGGGTGACTCGCGCTGCGCAGCGACAGCTGTGATTTGCTCCACCAGCACGCGCTTGCCGCTCAGGTCGGCGATGATGCCGTGGCACTCGTGGCCTATGCCGTCGAACAGCTGCACCGCATCGCCGACGCGCAAGCGCAACACCCGTGAGGCATGGTGGGCGGCATCGGGTGGCAGATCGAAACTGCCGTTAAGTGGGAGCGGTGCGGGGCAATAGAAACGTGGCATCTGTAGGGTTATTCCAAGGGTAAGGAAATGACTAGGCCGTGATAATATAACGAGCATAAGTTGGATCATAAAAAAGTTTTTTAGGAGAGTAGCAATGGTTAGTCTGCAACCGCCTTTGTGCGATTTTGGCTGGAGTGCGCCCGACTTCGATCTGCCCGGCATTGACGGCAAGCGCTACAACCTCGCCAATGCGCGCGGCCCAAATGGTCTGTTGGTGATGTTCATTTGCAACCACTGCCCTTACGTCAAATCGATACGCGAACGCATCATTCGCGACACCCGTGAACTCAAACTGCACGGCATCAACAGCATCGCCATCATGTCCAACGATGCGGCGGATTACGCGGAAGATTCCTTTGCCAATATGCAGGCGGTGGCGCAGCAATACGCTTATCCCTTCCCCTACGTGCTGGACGAATCCCAACAGATCGCTAAGCACTACGGTGCGGTTTGTACGCCTGACTTCTTTGGCTTCAACGCCAAGTTGGAGTTGCAATATCGTGGTCGTTTGGATGCCTCACGCAAAGAGACTGCGCCGGATGCCGAGCGCGATCTGTTCAATGCCATGCTGCAAGTCGCCAATACCGGCAACGGTCCGCGCGAACAAATCGCCAGCATGGGCTGTTCTATGAAATGGAAATCTGCATGAATCATCCAGCACCGCGCGGCATGAGTGCCGTGCTCAAGGCCGTCGTTGCGGCCGTCAAACTGGTGGCCGCCGAAGAGGTGATGCCGCGCTATCTTAAGGTCTCGCTGCAACATAAGAGCGACGGCAGCTTGTGCACCGAAGCGGATATTGATGCGCAGGCCGCTTTGATAAAAAAGTTGCAGGCCATCGTCAACGTGCCGGTGTTGGGTGAAGAGATGACGCAAGCCGAACAGCAAGCGCTGTGGGATGCCGGTCACGAAGGTCTGTGGTGTATCGACCCGATAGACGGTACTTCTAACTTCACCCGTGGCTTGCCATACTTCGCGGTCTCCGTGGCACTGCTGCGCGCACATAAAAGTGTCATGGGTGTCGTGTATAACCCCGTGTCCGATGAATTGTTCGCCGCCGAGGCGGGCAAAGGCGTGTTCCTCAATGGCGAGAAAATGGTGGCACGCGAGTGCGCTATCCCGCTGCATGAAGCGCTCGCGAGTGTGGATATGAAACGCTTGCCAGCCAAGCTGCTCAAGCGTCTGGCGAGCAAGCCGCCGTATGCCTCGCAACGCAACTTTGGTGCGAGTGCATTGGACTGGTGCTATACCGCAGCGGGTCGTTATGACGTGTATCTGCATGGCGGACAGAAGTTATGGGATTACGCGGCAGGCGAGCTGATTTTGCGTGAGTCGGGTGGACACTGCTGTTGCATTGAGCACGATGATTTCGCCCAAGGCAGTATCTGGCAGCGTTCGGTCATCGCGGCGCGTGATGTCGAATTGATAGAGACATGGAAAAATTGGATACGCGAGAGCGAAACGGTAAAGGGGTAAGAGTTGAAAGCATTGATGTTGGCCACTATGTTGGTTATGGGTTCGGGTGTCGCATGCGCGGATGCCATCTTTGGCGCGGGTGCGACCTTTCCCAATGCGGTATATCAAGCATGGGGGAAAGCCTATCAGGTGCAGACCGGCATCACGTTGGTGTATACCCCGGTCGGCTCAGGCAAAGGTATCGCAGAGATTGTTGCTGCGCGTACTGATTTTGGGGCTACCGACAAACCGCTCAAGCAAGAGGAGTTGGATAAAAACAAGCTGATGCAGTTTCCGGCTGTGATAGGCGGAGTGGTGCCAGCGGTGAATATCAAAGGCATCAGCAATGGTCAATTGCAACTGGATGCGGTGACCTTGTCTTACATCTATATGGGCAAGGTGACACGTTGGAACGATGCGCAGATCAAAGCGTTGAATCCGACGCTGGCTTTGCCCAACGCCGAGATTGCAGTGCTGTATCGCTCGGATAAATCTGGTACCACGTTTAACTTCACCAATTATCTGAGCAAGGTCAGTCCTGAGTGGAAGGCCTCCGTGGGCGAGGGTTTAGCCGTTACCTGGCCCGTGGGTGAGGGGGCAGAAAAAACTGAGGGGATGGCACGCAAGATTGCCAGCATCAACAATTCCATAGGCTATTTGGATTTGGCTGATTTGCAGAAAAAGAATCTGGTGTACGCCAAGTTGAAAAATCACGATGGGGTGATAGTCAGCCCGAGTGCGCATACCTTTGCCGCTGCCGCCGCCTCGGCGAAATGGTCGGCGAGCAACAATTTTTATGAAATTCTGACCGATGAGCCGGGCAAGGAGAGCTGGCCCATCACCGCCGCGACTTTTATCTTGTTGGAGCGCACCCCGACCTTGGTCGATCATGTGGCAGAGGTGATGAAGTTCTTCGATTGGTCTTATCGCAATGGCGACAAGCTGGCGGACGAGTTGAGTTATGTGCCGCTGCCAGATGTTGTTGCTGATGCGGTGCGTGGTGCATGGAAGTTGCAAGTGCAAGAGCGAACCGGTAAAGCCTTGTGGTAACAACTACTTGATTCAAATAGGAGAGTGGCAATGAGTAAACGTATCTTGTTGGCGATGGCGACATTCGTGAGTCTGCATTGGGCTGTGCCGTTGCAAGCCGGTGCTTTCTTTGGTGCGGGTGCAACCTTTCCTAAACCTGTCTATCTGGCCTGGGGTAAAGCGTATAAGGATCAGTCTGAAGATGTGTTGATTTATACAGCAGTCGGCTCAGGCAAAGGTTTGGCCGAGATTTTGGCGGCTAAGACCGATTTTGGTGCATCGGATATGCCGTTCAGCGTGCAAGAGTTGAACAAGAATGGACTGATGCAGTTCCCCGCAGTGATTGGTGGCGTAGTGCCTACGGTTAATGTTAAAGGTGTGAATGATGGTCAGTTACAACTTGACGGTACGACGCTCGCTGCGATTTTTCTGGGCAAAATCACACGTTGGAACGATCCTGCACTAGTGGCATTGAACCCCGGCTTGGTGTTGCCTAGTGACTCTATCGTACTGGTGCATAGGGCCGACAAATCTGGTGCCACGTTTAATCTAACCAACTATCTAAGCAAGGTCAGTACGGAGTGGCGTGCTGCACAGGGGGAAGGTTTCACAATCGCTTGGCAGCGCGGTGAGGAGGTCGCAGGTTCGGAGGCAATGGCGCAGAAGATTGCTAGCACCAATGGCGCGTTGGGTTATCTGGATTTTACAGATATGCACAAGCATCATCTGGCCGCAGTCAAATTGAAGAATCAAGACGGTCAATTCGTCAGTGCCAATGTGAATAGTTTTGCAGCTGCCGCGAGTGCCGCCAAATGGAACGAGGCCAATGGCTTCTTCGAAATCCTTACCAACGAATCGGGCAAGGATAGTTGGCCCATCACATCAGCTACCTTTATTTTGATTGAGCGTATCCCGTCCGTGACGGAGAACGTCGCAGCGACGCTAAGGTTTTTCGATTGGGCGTACCGCAAGGGCGATGCGACGGCGGTTGAATTAGGTTACGTGCCTTTACCAGATAGCGTCGCTAATCTGGTACGCAATGCCTGGAAAACCCAGATTAAGAGTCGTGCGGGCCAAGCGCTGTGGAAATAGCCTCGCGTGCCATTTAGGCTGCATGTGATAATCGCAATGTCTAGCTACAGGGTAAGGTCGTGAAAATTCTGATATTGGGTGCAGGACAGGTGGGTTCTACGGTGGCTGAGAGTCTGGTCAGCGAGGCCAATGACATTACCGTGGTCGATGCCGACGGGCTGAAGCTACAACAATTACAAGACCGCCTAGATTTGCGTACCTTGACCGGTAACGCTTCACATCCTTCGATACTGGAGCAGGCCGGTATCGCCGATAGCGATATGTTATTGGCTGTGACGCAGAGCGATGAAGTGAACATGTTGGCCTGCAAGTTGGCGGCCAGCCTGTACAACACCCCTACCCGTATCGCGCGTATTCGTGCCACCGAATTTTTGGAACGTCCCGAGGTGTTCAGCAAGGACAACTTCTGCGTGGATTTTTCTATCTGTCCCGAGCAGATTCTCACTGAGTACATCAGCAAGCTCATTGAATTTCCAGAGGCTTTGCAAGTGTTGGAATTTGCCAACAAAAAAGCCAAACTGGTTGCGGTGCGTGCTTTTGCGGGCGGGCCTTTGGTGGGCAATCCACTGAGTTTTTTGCAGACGCATATGCCGCAAGTGGATGCCCGTGTCGCGGCCATCTTCCGTAAAGACAGAGCCATCGTGCCTACTGGCGAGACCGTGGTAGAGGAGGGTGATGAAATCTTCTTTATCGCTGCGACCAAAAATATCCGCAGTGTGTTGAGCGAGATGCGGCGTATGGACAAGCCGAGCAAACGCGTAATGATAGTGGGTGGAGGCAATATCGGGCGGCGCTTGGCTAAGGCATTGGAGCGCGACTATCAGGTCAAGCTGATCGAATATAACAAGAAATCTTGCACACGTTTGGCGCAGGAATTGACCAAGACCTTGGTGCTGAATGGCGACGGCACAGATGAAAAACTGATGCAGCAGGAGCATGTCGAGGATGTCGATGTGTTCTGCGCGCTGACCAACGACGACGAGAACAACATTATGTCCGCCTTGCTGGCCAAACAAGGCGGGGCGCGCAAAGTGATTGCGCTGATTAATCGCAGTGCTTACGTCGATTTGGTGCAGGGCGGCAAGATCGATATTGCGTTATCCCCGGCACAAGTCACGATAGGCTCGTTGCTTGCCTATGTGCGTCAGGGCGATGTGGCTGCGGTGCACTCGTTACGGCGCGGTGCAGCCGAAGCGTTGGAATTGGTTGCACACGGCGAACGCAAGTCATCGCGTGTAGTCGGTCGCCGTATTGATGAAATACAGCTGCCTCCCGGTGCTACCATCGGTGCGGTGGTGCGTCGAGGTGAAGAGGTCATCATGGGGCACGGTGATGTGGTCATCGAAGCGGAAGACCACGTCGTTGTGTTCGTCATCGACAAGGCCATGGTTGGCAAGGTCGAGAAGCTATTTCAAGTTGATGTGGGTTTCTTCTAAATGAAACGCGCTTTCACCATCATCCATGCGCTAGGGCTGATGCTGGTGGTATTCAGCCTAGCGTATCTGATGCCGATTGTTGCCTCGCTGGTGTACCACGACAACACTCTGCAAGATTTCATAGTGGCGATGGCTTGGACATTTGGCATCGGCTTGTTGATGTGGCTGGTGTCGCGCCACCAACGCGGCGAGTTGTCAGTACGACATGGCTATTTGTTGGTGGCTTCGATGTGGCTGGCCATGCCGGCGGTAGCGACCTTGCCGCTGCTATTAGTGATAGACGGCTTGTCATTTACCGATGCGTATTTTGAAACCATGTCTGGCCTGACTACCACGGGTGCGACGGTACTCTCTGGGTTGGAATTTCTGCCGCCCGCAATCAATATCTGGCGGCACGAACTGAACTGGCTGGGAGGCATGGGCATTATCGTGCTGGCGGTCGCCATCTTGCCGCTGTTGGGTATCGGCGGGCGACAGCTGTTCAAGGCCGAGACACCCGGCCCGATGAAGGATTCCGCGCTTACGCCGCGCATCACCGAGACTGCACGTAATTTGTGGCTGGTGTATTTGGGTATCACTATCGCTTGCATCTTGTCGCTGCGCGTGGCTGGCATGAACTGGCTGGACGCGATCTGTCACGCTTTTGCGGCAATGGGGTTGGGCGGCTTCTCAACCTATGATGCGAACGTGGGGCATTTTGATTCGCCGGTCATAGAGGCAGTGCTCATTGTCTTTATGCTGATCGCGGCGATGAATTTCGCTACGCACTTCATTGTTTGGCGTGGCAAGAGTTTGAAGCCTTATTGGCATGATACGGAAGGGCTGATGACGTTGGGTATAACGTTGGCGAGTTGTGTGGGGATAGGCGCATTTTTATACTGGCAAGGCACTTACTCGAGCTTCTGGACGGCCTTGCGCCATGCTAGTTTCAATCTGGTGTCACTGGCTACCGATTGTGGTTTTGCCAGTGTTGATTTCAATCTGTGGCCTATCTTTGCGCCGATTTGGATGCTGTTTTTGAGCTGCGTCGTGGCCAGTTCGGGCTCTACTGGGGGCGGTATCAAAATGGTACGCACCATGATTTTGTTCAAGCAGGCCGGACGCGAGTTCCAAAAATTAATCCACCCCTCTGCTGTAAACCCCATGAAGATCGGCGGGGGGGTCATCGAGAACACTGTGGTGTTTTCGGTATTGGGATTCATCTTCCTTTATTTTATGAGCGTGGCGACACTAACCTTTGTATTGCTTATCAGCGGCTTGGATTTCATTTCATCCTTCTCTGCCGTCATTGCCTGCATCAATAACGCCGGTCCAGGTTTGGGCGTAGTCGGGCCTGCCAGCAATTTTGGCGTATTGAGCGATTTTCAGACTTGGGTTTGTACGGTGGCCATGTTGATAGGCCGTTTGGAAATATTCACGGTGCTTATTTTGTTTACGCCGCAATTTTGGCGCAGTTAAACAACACTATGACAATTCACTATAAATTGGCTACTATCCTGAGCTCGGGAAAACAAAGATAAAAACACAGACAAATAGGCGCACCAGCGTCGATTGGGGGGTATTGTGAGTGACGCGCAGCCATTGTCCGGAGTAAAAGTATTGCTAATCGACGATAGCAATACCATACGTCGTAGTGGCGAGATTTTTTTAAAGCAGGCCGGTTGTCAGGTGGTCTTGGCCGAAGATGGCTTCGATGGACTTGCCAAGGTGGTTGATAACGAGCCCGATTTAATCTTTATCGATGTCATGATGCCCCGTCTGGATGGTTATCAAGCCTGTGCCTTGATTAAGAATAACCCGCACTTTAAGCAGATACCTGTGGTCATGTTGACCAGTAAAGATACGCTGTTTGATCGTGCGCGCGGACGGCTGGTTGGCTCCGACCAGTATCTGATTAAGCCTTTCAACAAAAAAAGCATTGTCGATGCGGTGGTGCTGCATACACAAAAATCATAAGGAACTAGAACATGGCAATTAAGAGAATCCTGCTGGTGGACGACTCCCCTACAGAGCGACATATCATTGGTGCAATTTTGACCCAAGCCGGTTACGAAGTCAGCTTGGCGGAAGATGGCGAAAAAGGTGTGGCACTGGCTAAGTCACTCAAGCCTGATTTGATCGTGATGGACGTGGTGATGCCGGGTTTGAATGGTTTTCAAGCTACGCGTGCCATCACTAAGGATGCCGAGACCGAGCATATTCCGGTCATCTTGTGTACCACCAAGGATCAAGAGACCGATAAAGTTTGGGGTATGCGCCAAGGGGCGAAGGACTACGTGGTCAAACCGGTTAATGGCCCGGAGTTGTTGGGCAAGATTGCGGCATTAGGCTGATCGCCCTGAGCAATGGCAAAGCGAATCAATCTACGCGAATTCCAGCAGGACATTAGCGACCGCATGAGTGCGGGAAATAGCGACAAGCGCCAGATATCCACTCTGGGTGTGCTGATCGCCGGCCAGCCTTGGCTGATTGATATGTCAGATATTAGTGAAGTACTGTCCCCGCAAGCTATGGTTGCCGTGCCGATGTCCAAGCCTTGGATTAAAGGCGTGAGCAATGTGCGCGGCAGTTTGTATTGCGTGACTGATATTGCTGCTTATCTGGGCTTGGGGGCGGTGTCTGGCACGATAGACAATCGCTTGCTATTGGTGGCGGAGCGTTATTCATTCAATGCGGCACTGCTGGTGGATAAGGTTTTGGGTTTGCGTGATGCGCGTGATTGGACGGTCGCTCTTGATGGGCATACGGATGAACAGGGTGTGGTCTGGCGCAAGCTGGATGTCGCCGACTTGTTGGGACAAGCAAACTTTTTGCAAATAGGCGCATAAGCGTCAACGCAGGAGAGATTCACCATGGCAATAACAGAAAAGAAACAGACTAAAACCTCCGCCAAAGCGGGAGCAGCGAATCTACTCAACATCAATTTCAAATTGCCTGTCATCGGCAAGTTGCCCATCGCGCAACAGTTGAAATATTTGACCCTGTTGGCAGGCGGCGCATTGCTGGTAACGGTGTTTGCGGCATATATCAACAACCAAGAGACACATCACCGTACCGAGTATGTGTTGCAGGCGACGAATTTGGAGTTGTATGCCAATCAACTTGGTCAGGCAGCAGCACAGGCTGTGTCAGGTGATAGCAAAGCGTTTGAGGATTTAGCGGAAGCGCATAAATCCTTGCAACAGAGCGCAACCATATTGGATAAGGGTGAAGGAGGTCTGCCTGCCACAACGGGTAAGGCGCGTACTTTGCTTAATCCTACCTTGCAGACTGTGCATAGCGTGTTGGACGACGCAGGCAAGTTGGAGGCAGGTCGGGCTGCGCTGGTTACATTGTCGCGCTCTATCCAAGCGATTGGCTTGGGTGATGCCGAGTTTCGTCAATTGAACGATCAGTTGAATAGCAGCACCAGCCGCGAATTAGCCAGTACCTTCCAGTTAGCGGTTGAGCGTATCGCACGGGATACGGCGGTGCTGTTGGATACCGAAGTGAGCATGGATGAAATGGCGCGTCTGGGGGTTGATACGTATGCGGCAGAAACTGCCTTGGCAGCCATGCCGGCTGGCAATACTACGGTGCAACGCGCGATTGAGCTGTTTGAGCCGTATCGTACCGGCGTCGAGATTTTGGTCGGTCAGTCACGTAGTTTGGTGGAAGCGAAGTCCGCGCTGTCGGACATCAAAAAAGGCAGTGCTGAGCTGGTCAAGCAAAGTAAAGAACTGCGTGGTGCTTATCAAACCGGTCTTTTGGCATTGTTGACCGGCTGGTTGGCAATATTGTTTGGCGTTCTGGCAATTCTTGCACTGTTGCTGATCTTTAAGTTGTATTTGGATAGTACCAAGCAGCAGGCGCAGCGTGCTGAAGCGACCAATAAGCAAAACCAAAATGCGATTTTGCGCTTGATGAACGAGTTGAGTGATTTGGCGGATGGTGATTTGACTATTAAAGCGACGGTCACCGAGGATATTACCGGTGCGATTGCCGACTCGGTCAACTACACCACTGAGGAACTGCGTAAGCTGGTTACCGGTATCACTTTGGTATCGGAGAAGATGGCGGTCACTACCGGTGATACGGATAAGGTGACGCGCGTGCTGTTGGTTGCGGCGCAGAAACAGGTGAAACAACTCAAGGAAGCAGAAGAGTCGGTGCAGTTGATGGCCAAGTCCATTCAGGAGGTTGATGCCAGCGCCAATCAGGCAACCGAAGTGGGACGACGTACCCAGGCAGCGACCGAGCAGGGCGCACAGGCGGTGCGTAACTCTATCGCCGGTATGGATGGTATCCGCGAGCAGATTCAGGATACGGCGAAACGTATCAAGCGACTTGGTGAAAGCTCGCAAGAAATTGGTGAAATCGTGGATCTGATTTCCGACATTACCGAACAGACCAACGTGTTGGCGCTGAATGCGGCGATACAGGCGGCGTCGGCGGGCGAAGCTGGACGCGGCTTCTCGGTGGTTGCGGAAGAGGTGCAGCGCTTGGCGGAACGTTCCGGTGAGGCGACCAAACAAATCGGCGCACTGGTTAAAACCATTCAGAGCGATACCTACGACGCGGTCGCCGCGATGGAGAAGAGTACCGTCGGTGTGGTCGAGGGAGCCAAGCTTTCCGACGTGGCGGGACAATCGCTGAAGGAAATTGAGCAGGTTTCTAACGAATTGACCCGCCTCATCAACAGTATTTCGGTGTCCACGCAAGTGCAGACCGATATGGCGAGCGAAGTGTCCGATGCCGTGAAAGACGTGATGAACATTACTGAGCAGACCACCGCAGGCACCACTCAAACGGCACAATCCATTGCTCAGTTGAATGCGCTGGCTACAGAGCTGAAGAGCTCGGTATCAGGTTTCAAACTTCAATAACAGAGCGCTAGGCTATGGATAACCCAGCACAATTTGATCGGGCAGCATTGGCCATCGTCAGGCCCGGCATAGATGGCGGGTTGACCGAACTGCAGGGGCAGTTGGAACGTTTTTGGAGCGATCCGACCGGACAGAGTTATGCCATACAAGCGGTGCAGCGTGAAACTAAACGTCTGACCGGAGTGTTTAAGATGGTCGGTTTGGAAGGGCTGGCCGTGTACTGTACCGAGATAGAGGCGGTACTCGCGGAGTTGGCGCAGCATCCGGGCTCGGCGGGTTCAGTGCAGCGTGACGGTATCGCTGCCAGCTTGGCCGCTTTGACGCAGTATCTAGATGACATCACGCAAGGGGCAGACAACGCCACACTGCGTTTATTTGGCAAATACCAAGAATTGCAATTTATGCGTGGTCTGGAGAGTTCGTTCGAACTCGATCTATTCTTCCCGAATTTGCAAGTGCAATTGCCTGGCAGCGTACTTGATGAGCCGCAAAGCGACGAGGCTTCAGCGCGACTCAAGTCAGCGCGCGGTCAGTATCAGCAAGCTTTGCTGCGCTATCTGCGGCAGTTGGATGCACCGGCGGCTTTGCAGACGATGCGGCAATCCATGTTAAGTGTGATGAGCACTTTCCCCGCTGGAATTGCGCGTGCCTATTGGTGGGTGGCGGCGGGCTTCTTTGATTGCTTGGCGGTGCAGCAGCCTATGGATATTAATGTGTCGCGCCTGCTGGGTCGTATCGATCAGCAGATGCGCATGTTGTTGGAAGGTAAGCCTACTGAAGAGTTGCCCGAGATGTATCAGATGCTCTATGGCATCGCGCGCACCGAGGTGATTTTTGACGGTATCCCGGCGCAAATAAAACAGACTTACTCCTTACAGCGCTACATTCAAAAAGATAAGCAAATTTCGCCATCCATGTTGAGCAAGCGTTTGTCGGTGATTACCGAACATCTGAAGCGCGCTCAGGAGAGTTGGGACACTTGTGTCAACGGTAAACAAGGCGATTGCATCAACTTCAAGGGACAGATGGGTCTCATAGAAGAGTATTGCGACAAGCTCGATCCCGATACGCTACAAGCGCTGGCGCGCACCATCACCAAGTATAGTCAGTTCGTCACGAGCCAAGAGCAAGTTACGGCACTGGCGTTGGACATGGCGATGGCGTTGTTGCTGTTGGAGCGGGGTTTGTCTGGCTATCATCAGATTGATAGTGCTTACCAGTCGCAGGCGTTACTGCTGTCTGAACGCATGCATGCTGCACTCAATGATACTGCTGCTGCGCAGCCACTGACGGATTTGGTGGCCATGTATTGCGGGCAGGAAAGCACTCTAGTGCGCACTGTGCTCAGCAAAGAGCTACAGGGCAATATAAAGCGCATTGAAACGACGCTGAATGAATTTTTTGATGATCCTGAAAAGCGTACCGCGCTGCCTGAGCTCGATACAGATATACGCCAGATACATGGCAGTATGCAGATCTTGAACGTGCAGCCAGCCGTGACGCTGAGTTCCGCTTTCCAAGAAATGTTACAGCGACTCGGGCATGCACAAGGCGAGTGTGCACGTAGCGAGACGCGCGCTATTGCCAATGCACTGAGTGCGTTGGAGCAATATGTGACGCATCTGCTGCACCCTTCCGCTGAGATGGAGCGTGCCCTCAGCGTAGCGGCTGAGGCACTGCTGGAGCTGAACCAAGGTCACCTGTCTGCACAAGATAACCCGACCACGCTGTTTCCTAGTCAGAGCACCGCAAGTAAAGCACTCTCTAGTGAAGATTTCGAACTCATCGAGATTTTTCTGGAAGAGGCCGATGAAGTGCTGGGCATCATGCGCGACAACCTTGAGTTATGCCATTTGCAAGTAGTCAATCAAGAACCGCTCATCACCATACGGCGCGGTTTCCATACCCTGAAGGGCAGTGGCCGCATGGTCGGTCTGAACGAGTTGGGAGAGGTTGCCTGGGCGCTGGAACGCGCCATGAACACTTGGCTTAAAGAAGAGCAGCCGGTATCTGCCTTAGTGCGGCAGATGGTGGAATTGGCCATACCCAAATTCAGTTCTTGGGTAGATAGTTTGCGCAGAAATGGCTCGGCCAATATCGAAGCGGCGGAATTGCTGGATGTTGCGCGGCGCGTCGAACATGGTGATGGCGCATTGCCGTTCGCCGTGCCAAGTGCTGCCATAGCCGCCGCGCCGGAAGTGCCGCCTGTATCCGTGCCCACCACGCCACTTGAAGTGCTGCCCGAGCGCGGTGCTGAAGCAGCAAAAATGATGGCCGCTCCGCAACTCACCCTAGTGCAAAACGGTGAGCAAACTTCATCCTATGAAGCCCAAGTGCAAGTGGGGACGGTGACGCTGAGCGGTGCGCTGTTCAAAATCGGCTCGGAAGAGTCGCAGTTGCATGTGCAGTCGCTGAAAGATCAGTTTGCTAAATTGAGCACTGCGGAGCAGCCGCATATTGAATACGACTTTATGCGTGCCGCGCACACCTTGGCGGGTGTCAATCGCGCTATGGGCTTCAGTGCCATTGTGGAGTTGGCCTTTGCGCTGGAGGCTTGGTTGCAAGCACGCATAGAGCATCCTTTCTTGCTCAAATCTAGTCAGTTGGAATTGTTGCAGAGCACGATTACGACCTTGGATCGTATGGTGCAGACCTTATGCGCCCGCCAGTTCCCTAGAGCGAGTGGCGATTTGATCTATCTGCTCAATATGGACAAGGATAAGTTACACGTTGTCCAAGAGCAGGAGGCGCAGATTGAAGATGAGCATGGCACTGCGCTTGCAGATGCGAGTGTTGCCGTAACACCTGCACTCGCTATGCCAACATCCGCCGCAAGCAATGTAGCCGTGGCGGAGGCCAAGCCGCAAAGCGCGCCGCTGGTACAAGATGAGGTTGATGAACAGCTCCTGCACATCTTCATGGAGGAAGCCGACGAGTTGTTGCCTAAAGTGGGCGCAACCTTGCGCGCTTGGCGTGAGACACCGAATGACGAGCAGCATGTGCGCCTACTCAATCGACTTTTGCACACGCTTAAGGGCAGCGCACGTATGGCAGGCGCAATGCGCATCGGGCAGGTCGCGCATGAAATGGAAGATGCGGTACTGGGTGCGGGGCAGCACTTGGGCGAGACCGCCTATTGGGATAGTCTGGATCACGAGTTTGATCGCATCACGGCACTCCTTGAGGAGCTGCGTACTGGCGAGGTTCCGGCAGAACTGGAAGTGACTGATCGGCGCCAACGTGCATCTGATCGTGTCAGCAATGAAGCGATGCCAGATCGTCGCTCCCCAGATCGCCGCTCTTTGGACATCGGTGCAGAGCGCGCTTTGCAGGGCAATATGTTGCGGGTGCGCGCCGATGTCATCGACAGACTGGTGAACGAGGCCAGTGAGATTAGTGTGGCACGCGCGCGCATGGAAGGTGAAATGCGCTTCTTCAAAGACGGTCTATTAGAGTTGACTGAGAGCGTGGTGCGTTTACGTAAACAGTTGCGCGAAGTGGAGATACAGGCCGAGAGTCAGATGCAGGCACGCGTCTCGCTGATACAGGACAGTGAGCAGCAGTTCGATCCGCTAGAGTTCGACCGTTTTACGCGCTTGCAAGAGTTGACGCGCTTTATGAATGAAAGTGTGCACGACGTGCAGACTGTACAACAGACGTTGCTGAAAAATTTGGACGAGACCACCGCCGCGATGTCTGCCCAAGCACGCCTCAACCGTGAGTTGCAGCAGAGTCTGATGAACGTGCGCATGGTGCCATTCAACAGCATTACCGACCGGCTCTACCGCATCGTGCGACAGACCGGTAAAGATTTGAACAAACGCGCCAACCTAGAGTTATTGGGTACTACGGTGGAGCTGGATCGCAGCGTGTTGGAGAAGATGACAGCGCCCTTCGAGCATCTGTTGCGCAATGCCATGGCGCATGGTTTGGAAAGCGAAGCGCGGCGCAACGAGCTGGGCAAGCAACCTATCGGTGAAATTCGTCTGGCCTTGCGTCAGGAGAACAACGAGGTGGTGTTCGAACTGAGCGACGATGGTGCCGGTTTGAATTTCCCCGCACTGCGCGACAAGGCGCTAGCTCAGGGTGTGTTGCAGGCCAGCGAGCAGCCCTCAGAGGAGCAATTGGCGCAGCTGATTTTCACCTCAGGCATTTCCACTGCTAGCGAAGTAACCGAAGTCGCGGGTCGTGGTATCGGCATGGATGTGGTGCGCAGTGAGATCGCCGCATTGGGCGGGCGCATCGATGTCAGTTCACACAGCGGTAAGGGCACACGCTTCGTCATCCACCTGCCTCTCACTTTGGCGGTGACGCAGGTATTGATGGTGCGCTGCGGAGAAGCTATCTATGCTTTGCCGGCTGTGATGGTGGAACAGGTGCGGCAGGTCAAGGCGGCGCAGATGGAACAGTTATATGCTGCGGGTCAGGTCGAGCATATGGGTAAGCTTTATCCACTGCATTTTCTCCCGCAACTGCTGGGTACCGGCAGCAAACCAATGGAAGCGCATACGCGCAACTCGGTGTTGTTGCTGCGCAGCGGTGAGGCGCGCATGGCCTTGCATATCGAAGAATTGTTGGGTAACCACGAAGCGGTGGTGAAGAACATTGGCCCGCAATTGGCACGCATGCCCGGCATCGCTGGTGCGACCGTGCGCGGTAACGGCCAAGTGGTGCTGATTCTCAATCCCTTGCAGATAACGCAGAGTCTGTTTAATGCGGTGGCCGATCAAGCTACGACTGCCGAGGTGCGTAGATTGCCTATGGTGATGGTGGTGGATGATTCACTCACTGTACGCAAAATCACTACGCGTATGCTGACCCGTGCAGGATACGAAGTGGTTACCGCAAAAGATGGCGTAGATGCGTTGGAGCAACTCAACGAGGTTGTGCCAGATGTAATGTTGTTGGACGTAGAGATGCCGCGTATGGATGGATTTGAGTTGACCAAACGCTTGCGTCAAGACAGCAAGACCAAACAATTGCCTATCATCATGATTACCTCGCGTACCGCTGATAAACATCGTGACCACGCGCTACAGCTGGGCGTTAACGCCTATTTGGGTAAGCCCTATCAGGAAGATGATCTGCTGGAGCAAATCAAGACTTTCGTCGTAATGTGAGAGACAAAATGCGCTGATGGAAAAAGGGCCGCACTTTAAGTGTGGCCCTTTTGCTTTGAGTAGTGCCGTGTGCTTAGGTGTCAGCGGCTTTGAACATGGCCAGCGTTTTCTCGCGTGCCAGTGCATGGTCAACGATAGGCGCAGCGTAGTTCACGCCGATGATTAACTGACGCGCGCGTTGTTCTGCAAGCGGCAAGGTCCACGGGGCGTGGATGTATTTGTCAGGACAATTCTTGAGTTCCGGTACGTAGCGACGAATGAACTTCCCTGCGGCATCAAATTTTTCCGATTGCGTAACCGGATTGAAGATGCGAAACCAAGGCTGCGCGTCACAGCCGGTAGAGGCTGCCCATTGCCAACCGCCATTGTTGGCCGCCAGATCGAAGTCATTCAACTTGGCCGCAAAATAAGCCTCACCCCAGCGCCAATCTATTTGCAGGTCTTTGACCAGAAATGAAGCGGTCACCATGCGCAAGCGGTTGTGCATAAAGCCGCTTTGATTGAGTTGGCGCATGCCCGCATCGACCAGCGGATAACCGGTGTTGCCGCTCTGCCATGCTGCGAACCACGCCGCATCATTGCCGAAGGCCAGTTGCTCAAACTGCGGCTTGAAGGCATGACCGACTACGTGCGGGTGATGATGCAACAGCGCATGGTAGAAGTCGCGCCAGATCAATTCGGACAACCAGATTTGCGCGCCTTGCCCGCCTGCGTGATAAGCATGTCGCGCCAGTGCGCGTATCGAAATCGTGCCGAAGCGCAGATGGGTGGACAGATAGGACACGCCCTTGACGGCGGGGAAGTCGCGGCGTTCATGGTAGTAGGGCAGACGTGCCAGAAAATCTTCGAACAGCGCGGATGCGCCCGACATGCCGCAGGGCAATGCCAGCTGATTTAGATCGGTGCGATGAAAGCCCATCTGCTCAAGGCTGGGAGTGGCCGGGCAAATCACTTGTGCAAGATGCTGGAAATAAGCTGCACAGGGATAGCTGCGCAGATAGAAATCATCGACCTTCTTTAGCCAAGCATTTTTGTACGGCGTGTAAACATGGTAGGGCGTTCCTGCCCCCGTCAGTACTTCGTCGCGCTCGAAAATCACATGGTCTTTGTAGTCATGGAACGCAATGTCAGCATCCGCAAGCCTACGCGCCACCTCGGCATCGCGTGCCACGGCGGCAGGCTCGTCGTCGTGGTTGCAGTACACGGCTTGTGCATGCAGTTCGGTGGCGAGTGCCGGGATGAGTTGCTGTGCACTGCCGTGCAATACTTGCAAGTCGCTGCCCAGTTTGCGCAGCTCGTCACGTAGTTCTTGGATGCTATGCCAGATAAATTCCACGCGCCGGTCGGCTTTGTCCGTCAGGTGGTTAAGGATGTCGGTGTCGAATACGAACACGCAGTGCACGGCGCGACTTTCTTTCAGGGCATGGTAGAGGGCGGCGTTATCGTGCAGACGCAGGTCGCGGCGCAACCAGCACAGGGCGTTATTGTTCACAGTTAATGCCTAGGGTAAAGGTGAGGCCGCAATTGTGCGGTCACTCGGCTAAAGCTACAATGCCGTCATGAACGAACTCGACCTCACCAACCATTTTTTGATTGCCATGCCGGCCATGCAGGAGGGCGTATTCGCGGGTACGCTCACGTACATCTGTGAACACAATGAGAACGGTGCGCTGGGTATTGTGGTCAATCGTCCCACTAGCATCACGCTGGCTGATATGTTCGATCAAATTAGCATCCCGCTGCATCAGCCGGAACTCGAACAGATGCCAGTGCATTTCGGCGGGCCAGTGCAGACTGAGCGTGGCTTTGTGTTGCATGACACTCAGCATGATTGGCAATCGACCCTGCGGATAGGCAAGAGTATGGCGCTCACCACTTCCAAGGATATTCTGGAAGCGCTGGGGGTGGGCAAAGGCCCGCGCCATATGATTATCAGCTTGGGCTATGCGGGCTGGGAGCCGGGCCAGCTGGAACACGAGATCAGTGAGAACACTTGGCTGACCGTACCCGCTTCGGAACATATCCTGTTCGAGTTACCGCCTGAGGAACGTCTGCCCGCCGCCATGGCATTGCTGGGGATTGATTACGCATCACTGGCTGAAGATGCCGGGCATGCTTGACGTGCCGACAGGTACGTTGCTCGCTTTCGATTTTGGCACACGACGCATAGGCATCGCCAAAGGCAACACGCTGTTGGCGAGTGCCGCTCCCCTCATCACCATAGATGCTGAACAGAATGAGATACGTTTCGCGCGCATTGCCGCGCTGATCGCGGAGTGGCAGCCCGCCGCGCTGGTGGTGGGGCTGCCTTGTAATGACGATGGCACGCCGCACCAGATGACGGCCTTGTCGCGCCGCTTTGCCAACCGTCTCAAGGGGCGCTTTGGTCTGCCGGTGGTGCTGGTGGACGAACGTTATACTTCCGCCGCTGCGAGTAGCGTGCTGGATGAACAAGGCATACATGGCCGCAAACAAAAGGCCGTATTAGACCAATATGCCGCGCAACAGATTTTGCAGGCTTACTTTGATGAACCCACCTCGGGAATAATCGTATGAACAATCCACAACTAAACTCACACGGTGAGTTGCAACACTTGCTTACTACCGAGGGGTTGCCCGCGCGCATCATGCGCGACATCCTCGACAAGGCGGCAACCTTCCTCGACAACACCGAGAACAAGGAGATCAAGAAAGTGCCGCTGTTGCAGGGCAAGTCGGTGTTCAATGTATTTTTTGAGAACAGCACGCGCACCCGCACCACATTTGAAATCGCCGCGAAAAAACTCTCCGCCGATGTGGTCAACTTGAACATCGGCCAGTCCTCCACCAGCAAGGGCGAGACGCTGCTGGATACCGTGGACAATCTGTGCGCCATGCATGCCGACATGTTCGTGGTGCGCCACTCCACCAGCGGTGCGGCGCACCTGATTGCGCAGCACGTTGCGCCGGAGATCCACGTCATCAACGCGGGTGACGGGCGCCATGCGCATCCCACGCAAGCCTTGCTGGATATGTACACCATCCGCCATTACAAAAAAGAATTCCACAACCTGCGCGTCGCCATCGTCGGTGATGTGTTGCACTCGCGGGTGGCGCGTTCGCAGATCCACGCGCTGACCACCTTGGGCGTGCCCGAGGTGCGCGTGGTTGCACCCAAGACACTATTACCTTCGCATGTCGAGAAACTCGGTGTGCAGGTCTATCACGATATGCAGCAAGGCCTAAAGGATGTGGATGTGGTGATGATGCTGCGTTTGCAAAACGAACGCATGCAGGGCGCTTTGCTGCCCTCGGCGCAGGAGTATTTCAAATACTACGGATTGACGCAGGAGCGTTTGGCTGTAGCCAGACCGGATGCCATCGTGATGCACCCCGGGCCGATGAATCGTGGCGTGGAGATCGACTCCAGCGTGGCCGATGGTGCACAGGCGGTGATCCTGCCGCAAGTCACCTTCGGTATCGCGGTGCGTATGGCAGTGATGGCGACGTTGGCAGGGAGTAAACAATGAACATTCATATCAAGAACGGTCGTGTGATCGACCCCAGAAATAAGCTGGATGCACAACAGGATATTTACATCGTGGAGCGTCGCATCGCCGCGCTGGGCCAAGCGCCGCAAGGTTTCGTCGCCGAGCAGGTAATCGATGCGCGCGGCTTGATTGTGATGCCGGGGCTAGTCGATCTGGCGGCGCGTCTGCGCGAGCCCGGCTACGAATACAAAGCCACGCTGGAGTCGGAGATGTCTGCTGCGGTTGCGGGCGGCGTAACTTCGCTGGCGTGTCCGCCGGATACCGATCCGCCGCTGGATGAGCCGGGTCTGGTGGAAATGCTCAAGTATCGTGCGCGCTCGCTCAACCAGTGCCGAGTGTTCCCGGTTGGCGCGTTGACCTATGGTCTGAAAGGTGCCGAATTGACCGAGATGATCGAGCTTACTGAAGCGGGCTGTAAAGCTTTCAGTCAGGCCGATACGCCGCTCACGGATACCAGAGTGCTGATGCGTGCCATGCAATATGCGGCGACATTTGGCTATCGCGTCTGGCTGCGCCCACAAGACAGTTTCCTCGCCAAGAACGGCGTGGCGCATGACGGTGAAGTGGCGAGTCGTTTGGGACTGCCACCGATACCCGTGGTGGCCGAGACCATCGCCCTGAACACCGCGCTGGAACTGGCGCGCGAGACCGGTGTGGCGTTGCACATTTGTCGTATCTCCAGCGCGGCGGGTGTGGCGATGGTGCGTGCCGCCAAGCGCGAGGGCTTGAACGTGACCTGCGACGTATCGATGAATCATGTGCATCTCACTGAGATGGACATCGGCTATTTCGATTCCAATTGCCATCTCAACCCACCGCTGCGCAGTCTGCGCGACAAGGCTGCGCTGCGCGCCGGATTGCTGGACGGGACGATAGACGCGATCTGTTCCAACCACTCGCCGGTGGACGAAGATGCCAAGCAACTGCCATTCGCCGAAGCCGAAGCAGGCGCCACCGGCCTAGAGTTGCTGTTGCCGCTAGTGTTGAAATGGGCGGAACAAGAGCGCGTGCCGTTGTTGGATGCACTTGGTCGTATCACCAGCCATCCCGCGCAATTGCTGGGTGTGAAGATGGGACATCTGACGGTGGGCGCACACGCCGACCTGTGCGTGTTCGACCCGCAAGCGGTGTGGAAAGTCGCACCCGCCGCGCTCAAGAGCCAGGGCAAGAACACGCCGTTCAATGGTTATGAGATGCAAGGTCGGGTGCGTTACACCTTGCTAGATGGACAACTCGTATTTCAACAATGACCCACGCCCCTGTTCTGGGGCTTTAGTTTTCAGGATGCTATGAACCCACTATTGAACTTCTCCGGTCTGCCGCGTTTTGCGGAGATCAAACCCGAACATGTCGCGCCCGCCATCGAAAAATTGCTGGCAGATTACGGCGCGCTGGTAAGCAAGTTGCTCGCCGACGATGCGTTGCCGACTTGGGATAGTTTCGTGTTGCCCATGGAAAACGCCAACGAGCGGGTGTCGCGTGCTTGGGGGCCGGTAGGGCATCTGAATTCAGTGATGAACTCACCCGAATTGCGCGAAGTCTATAACGCTACTCTGCCCAAGATCACGGCCTTCTATGCCGAGCTGGGGCAGAACCTGGCGTTGTTCGAGAAGTTCAAGTTATTGCGCAACAGTGCCGAGTTCGTTGGCCTGAGTGCGGCGCGCCAGAAGATTATCGAGAACGAGTTGCGTGACTTTCGTTTGGGCGGCGCAGAGTTGCCTGCCGAGCAGAAGTCGCGCTATCTGGAGATACAGGAGCGTTTGTCCGAACTGAGTTCGCGCTTCTCCGACAATCTGCTCGATGCGACCAATGACTACACCTTGCTGGTAACGGATCAAGCGGAATTATCTGGATTGCCCGAGGACGCGTTGCAGATGGCGCAGGAGAGCGCGACGGAAGCGCAGCAGACTGGCTGGATGTTCACTCTCAAAGCACCCTCCTTCGGCCCAGTGATGCAGTTCGCCGACAATCGTGCACTGCGCGAGAAACTGTATCGCGCCTACAGCACGCGTGCTTCGGAGTTTGGTAAAACAGAACATGACAACACCCCGTTGATGGATGAGATCGTGGCACTGCGCGGTGAGGAAGCACGACTGTTGGGCTTTGCTAATTTTGGCGAGTTGTCATTAGCCTCCAAGATGGCCGATACACCCGAGCAGGTGGTGGGCTTTATGCGTGAGTTGGCGCAACGCGCCCGACCTTATGCCGAGAAGGACCTGAAAAAATTGCGCGAGTTCGCCAGCCATGAGTTAGGACTGAACGAGTTGAATTCCTGGGATGTGAGCTACGCCAGCGAGAAGTTGCGCGAGCGTCGCTACGCCTTCTCTGAGCAAGAGGTGAAGCAATATTTCCCCGAAGATGCGGTGCTGGGCGGCATGTTCAAGTTGGTGGAGACCTTGTATGGCTTGAGTATCAAGCCCGCCAACGCGCCCATCTGGCACGAGACGGTGCGCTTCTTTGACATACGCAATGCGCAGAACCGTCTGGTCGGACAGTTCTATCTCGATCTGTATGCGCGCAACAGCAAACGTGGCGGCGCATGGATGGATGATGTGATTGCACGGCGTCGTCTGCCTGCGGGGATACAGACACCCGTGGCTTATCTGAACTGCAACTTCTCTGCGCCGGTGGGCGGCAAGCCTGCGGTGTTCACACACGATGAGGTCATCACGCTGTTCCATGAGTTCGGTCACGGTCTGCATCATCTGCTCACCGAGGTGGAAGACCTCGCGGTGTCCGGCATCAATGGCGTGGAGTGGGATGCGGTCGAGTTGCCTAGTCAGTTCATGGAGAATTTTTGCTGGGAGTGGGAGGTGTTGCAAGGCATGACGCGCCAAGTGGACACCGGCGTTAGCCTACCGCGAGCGTTGTTCGACAAGATGTTAGCGGCAAAGAATTTTCAAAGCGGTCTGGGCACGTTGCGTCAGATCGAGTTCTCGCTGTTCGATATGCTGATGCATAGCAACTTCGAATCCGGTGGCGGCAAATCGATCTTGCAATTGCTGGATGAGGTGCGCGCCGAAGTAGCGGTGCTGGTTCCGCCCGCGTTCAATCGTTTCCCGAACAGCTTCTCGCACATCTTCGCTGGGGGTTATGCTGCCGGTTACTACAGCTACAAATGGGCAGAGGTGTTGTCCGCCGATGCCTATAGTCTGTTCGAGGAACATGGCGTGCTCAATCCCGACGTGGGTGCGCGCTTCCGTGCCGAGATTCTGGCGATGGGCGGTTCACGCGACGCGATGCAGTCCTTCACGGCTTTCCGTGGCCGCGCACCTAGTATCGATGCGCTGCTTAGACACAACGGCTTGGCCAGCTAATGAATCAAACTTCGCTGTCTGCTTTTATTTGGTCGGTCGCCGATCTTCTCCGTGGTGATTACAAACAATCCGAATACGGCAAGGTGATCCTGCCGTTTACTGTACTGCGTCGTCTGGATTGCGTACTGGATGCAACCAAGTCAGCCGTGCTGGCTGAGTTCGACAAACAACAAAAAGCTGGGCTGAACCCAGAGCCTTTTTTGCTGCGTAAGGCGGGGCAGAGTTTCTACAACACCTCGCCGCTAGATATGAAGAAGCTGATGGGCGATCAGGATCACATCCGTGAGAACTTGTTCAGCTACATCCAATCCTTCTCTCCAGCCGTGCGCGACATCTTCGAGCGTTTTGATTTCCACACCCAAGTGGATCGTCTTGCCAAAGCGGGCTTGTTGTATCAAGTCTGTGAAAAATTCTCCCAGATCGAACTCCATCCCAACAAGGTCAGCAACGGCCAGATGGGTTTAGTGTTTGAAGAGTTGATTCGCAAGTTCGCCGAAATCTCCAACGAGACTGCCGGTGAGCACTTCACCCCGCGTGAAGTCATTCGCCTGATGGTCAACCTGTTGTTCATCGAGGACGACGAGGTGCTGTCCAAACCCGGCGTAGTGCGCACCGTTTACGATCCAACGGCTGGAACGGGTGGCATGCTTTCTATCGCAGGTGAATATCTGGAAGAGCACAACCCGCAAGCGCGGCTCACCATGTTCGGGCAGGAGCTGAATGACGAGTCCTACGCCATCTGCAAGGCTGACATGCTCATCAAAGGGCAGGATGTCGCCAACATCATGCCGGGTAACACCCTGTCGGACGACGGCCACCTGCACAAGAAGTTCGACTACATGCTGTCCAATCCGCCGTTTGGTGTGGAGTGGAAGAAGGTTGAAAAGGACATTCGCAAGGAACACGAGCAGCAAGGTTTCAATGGCCGTTTTGGCCCCGGCCTGCCGCGTGTGTCGGATGGCTCGCTGCTGTTCCTGCTGCATCTGGTCAGCAAAATGCGTCCTGCTGCCGAGGGCGGCAGCCGCTTCGGCATCGTGCTGAATGGTTCACCGCTGTTCACAGGTGGTGCAGGCAGCGGGGAAAGTGAAATCCGCCGCTATGTGCTGGAAAACGATCTGGTCGAAGCCATCATCGGCCTACCCACCGACATGTTCTACAACACCGGCATCAGCACCTACGTTTGGATACTCTCCAACCGCAAGCCGGAGGCGCGCAAAGGCAAGGTGCAGCTTATTGATGCGTCCGCTTTCTGGCAGAAAATGCGCAAAAGTCTGGGCAGCAAGCGCAAGGAATTATCCGACGAGCACATCGCCGAAATCACCCGCTTGTTTGGCGAGTTCGTCGAGGCCGAAGCCGTAGGTCGGGCTTCAGCCCGACAACCAGACGAAGACGCAAGTCGGGATAAATCCCGACCTACCACCCCGATCAGCCGCATTTTCAAAAATCAGGAATTCGGCTATCGCACCATCACCGTTGAACGCCCGTTGCGCGATGCGCAAGGCAACATCGTGCTGGGTGAGAAGGGCAAACAGAAGGGCAAGCCGCAGCCGGATTCCAGCCTGCGCGATACCGAGAATGTCCCGCTTAATGAAGATGTGGAAACCTACTTCAAGCGCGAGGTACTACCCCATGCGCCCGACGCGTGGATCGATCACGACAAGACCAAAGTCGGCTACGAAATCCCGTTCAATCGGCACTTCTACGTATTCCAGCCGCCGCGCCCGCTGGCCGAAATTGATGCTGAACTCAAGCAAACCACCGACCGCATCAAGGCCATGATCGAGGGGCTGAGTGCATGAGCAAGCTCACCCCCGACACCCACTTCGCTGAAGTCGCCAAACTTATCGCCGCCGCGCGTCAGCGCGCCGTGCAAAGCGTCAACACCACGCTCATCGAGCTGTATTGGCAAGTTGGCGAATACATCAGCCGCAAGATCGAAGCCGCCGAGTGGGGCGATGGTGTGGTCACCCAATTAGCCGACTACCTGGCGCGCACCCAGCCCGGCCTGAGTGGATTCACCCGCCGCAACCTGTTCCGCATGCGCCAGTTTTACGAGACTTATTGCGGCGATGAAAAAGTCTCACCGCTGGTGAGACAATTGCCGTGGACGCACAACCTCATCATCCTCAGCCAGAGCAAACGCCCGGAAGAACGCGAATTCTATTTGCGCATGGCCGTACAGGAGCAGTGGAGCAAACGTGAACTGGAGCGCCAATTCAAAACCGCGCTGTTCGAGCGCGTCGTACTCAACCCGGTAAAAGTGTCACCAGTGGTGGCACAAACTCACCCCGAAGCGCTGAGCGTATTCAAGGATAGCTATCTGGTCGAATTCCTTGACCTGCCGCAAGGCCATGCCGAAGCCGACCTGCACCACGGCCTGCTGCACAAGCTCAAGGACTTCCTTATCGAGCTGGGGCGCGACTTCTGCTTTGTCGGTTCCGAATATCCGTTGCAAGTTGGCGGACGCGACTTCGCGCTGGATTTGCTGTTCTTCCATCGCGGCCTGAATTGTCTCGTCGCCATCGAACTCAAGGTCGGGCGTTTTGAACCGGAATATCTTGGCAAGCTCGGGTTTTATCTGGAAGCACTCGACCGCGACCATAAAAAACCCCACGAAAACCCCGCCATCGGCGTGCTGCTTTGTGCCAGCAAAGACCACGAAGTCGTCGAATACGCCCTGAGCCGCAGCCTCTCGCCCGCCCTCATCGCCGAATATCAGACCCAGTTGCCGGACAAAAAACTGCTGCAAGCCAAACTGCACGAATTCTATTTGCAGAATGCGCCGGAAGAGGATGAGGCATGAGCTTTTTTCGTCATACCGGCGCAGGCCAAAACGTAGGTCGGGTTTCAACCCGACATGTCGGGCTAAAGCCCGACCTACGCCAAGCCACGCTCCATAAGGGGCGCGCATGAGCTTCCCTCGTTATCCCAACTACAAAGACAGCGGCGTGGCCTGGCTGGGGGAAGTGCCGGGGCATTGGGAGATGTCTCGTCACAAATATGTGGCTGTATTTTCAAAGGGGAAAAATCCAACCGAATTGGTGGAGGAACCGTTGGACGGGATGCTGCCGTACCTCTCCATGGAACACTTACGCGGAGGTCAACCCGCCACCTATTCGTATCCGCAGTCAAACAGTGTCGTTTCCTCAAATGGGCAGGTGCTAGTTATTTGGGACGGTTCAAATGCAGGGGAATTTGTGCGAGGCAAGAGCGGTATTGTTTCTTCTACGATGGCTGCTTCCCAGATTTACCGAGACTTCAATTCGGACTACTACTGGTTTTACTGCCAAACTATTGAGACCGAGATGCGCAATCATGCGAGGGGCATGGGCATCCCACATGTGAATGGGGAAGAGCTAAACCGAGTTGTTGTACCAGTTCCTCCGCCCTCAGAACAACAAACCATCGCCGCTTTCCTCGACCGCGAGACGGGGAAGATTGATGCGCTGATTGCCGAGCAGCGGCGGTTGGTGGAGCTGCTGGCGGAAAAGCGGCAGGCGGTGATTTCCCACGCTGTTACCAAGGGGCTAGGAACCCATCATTCCTCCACGCCCATTCAGTCCCCCCGTCATTCCCGCGAAGGCGGGAATCCAGCAGAACCAACGGCCCCGCGTAGCGGACAAAGCGGTTGTCCTGCTGCGCAGGAGTTTTCAATAGAACTGGATTCCCGCCTGCGCGGGAATGACGGCAGTGTCGGGAATGACGGTCATGTGCGGATGAAAGACTCCGGTATCGAATGGCTGGGTGACGTGCCGGAGCATTGGGAACTAAAGCGGTTGAAGTACCTTGGTGAAGCGATCACCGGACTAACCTACAGTCCATCTGACATCGTGGATGATGGAACGAGTGGCATACTTGTACTACGGTCGTCGAATATCCAAGGCGGTGTTATTACGTTTGATGACAATGTGTACGTTTCCGCTGAAATCCCAAAAGAGTTAGTCACCCAAGTTGGCGACATCCTTATTTGCTCACGAAATGGAAGTCGTGCATTGATTGGCAAGAACGCAACAGTCAATCAATCCTCTTCAGGGCTTACATTTGGCGCGTTTATGACGGTTTTTCGCAGCCGACACAGCGCATATTTGTCCTGGGTATTGAATTCTCCGCTATTTGAATTTCAATCTGGTGCGTTTATGACTTCAACGATCAACCAACTGACCATTGGTGTCCTGAATAATTTTGAAGTGCCTTTGCCACCAGAAAATGAGCGGGCGGATATTGCTGCATACCTTGCCATTGAGTCTGCCAAATTCGACTCACTCACCGCCGAGGCCAACCGTGCCATTGCGTTGTTGCAAGAACGCCGCAGCGCGCTGATTTCCGCTGCGGTGACGGGCAAGATTGATGTGCGCCATGTCGGGTTAAAACCCGACCTACGGGCGGCGACAAGATAGAGGTGCGCGGGGCAGCCTCGTAGGTCAGGCTTCAGCCTGACGCGGGATGTCGGGCTGAAGCCCGACCTACAAGCCCGACCTACGGCGGGGGCGTGATGACGTATAACGATCTGCGCAAGGGGCGGGTTTCGCAATCGGGTTCGGTGTATCACATTACGACAGTGACACAGAACCGGACACCCTGCTTCGCATCGCTCGATAATGGGCGCAAGGTGGTGCGGCAGTTGATGGCTTTGCAAACGGAAGGCAGGGCGGAGACGCTTTGTTATGTGGTGATGCCGGATCATTTGCATTGGTTGATGGTGTTGCAGGAAGGCAAGCTGTCCGAGGTCGTGCAGTTATTGAAGGGGCGTTCCGCACACGCCATCGGGCAGGCAATCTGGCAGGCGAATTACTACGATCATGCTGTGCGCGAGGAAGAAGATTTGCGGATGATGGCGCGGTATATCGTTGCCAATCCGTTGCGCGCAGGGCTGGTGGAGCGGATAGGTGATTATTCGTTGTGGGATGCGATTTGGTTGGATGAGACGTTGTTGGGGTGATGTGGGGGAATTGTCGGGCTGAAGCCCGACCTACGAGCCCGACTTACGAGCCCGACTTACGAGTTTGACTTACGAGCCCGACTTACGAGTTTGACCTAACCAACGTAGGTCGGGTTTTAACCCGACAAAGGCATTGGTTAAGGTAACGGCGTTTTCTTTAACTAATGGGGCGATCTAATTAAAGTTGGAATTGACTATGAGCTTGCACAAAGAAATCGAATTCGAGAATGACATCTGCGCCCACCTTGCGGCACACGATTGGCTGTATGCCGACGGCGACTGCTCGGCCTATGACCGCGCCCGCGCTTTGTTCCCCGGCGATGTGATCGCGTGGGTGCAGGCGACGCAGCCGAAAGCATGGGAGACGCTGAGCAAGAACCACGGCGCTGCTGCCGAAGCGGTGTTGCTGGATCGTATCCGCAAGCAATTGGATGACCGGGGGACGCTGGAGGTGTTGCGGCATGGCATCGAGTTGCTGGGCTTGCGTCAGCCCTTGCAGCTTGCCCAGTTCAAACCCGCGCTGGCGATGAATCCTGAGTTACAGCAAAAGTACGCCGCCAACCGGCTGCGCGTGGTGCGGCAGGTGCGCTATTCGCTGTTCAACGAGAACGCGATTGATCTGGTGCTGTTCCTCAACGGCATCCCCGTTGCGACGGTGGAGCTGAAGTCGGACTTCACACAAAGGGTGGAGGATGCGGTCGATCAATACCGCTTCGACCGCCATCCGAATGGTAGGTCGGGCTTCAGCCCGACGGGGAGCAGTCGGGCTGAAGCCCGACCTACGGGATTTACTGAGCCTTTGCTGGACTTCCCGCGTGGCGCGTTGGTGCATTTCGCGGTGAGCAACAGCGCGGTGATGATGACCACGCGTTTGCTGGGTGCGGCCACCACGTTCCTGCCTTTCAATTTGGGCGACCACGGTGCAGCGGGTAATCCTGTAAATGAGAACGGACACCGTACGGCCTATTTGTGGGAACAGGTGTGGGCGCGCGATAGCTGGCTGGAGATCCTCGGGCGTTACATTGTCGCCAAACGCGACAGCAAGAAGCAGATCAAGGCGATCATCTTTCCGCGTTATCACCAACTGGATGCCACGCGGAAACTGGTGGCGGCGGTGCTATCAGAAGGCGCAGGCCAAAAGTACCTGATCCAGCATTCCGCCGGTTCGGGCAAGACCAACTCCATCGCGTGGACGGCGCACTTCCTTGCCGACTTGCACGATGCCCAGCACAAGAAGCTGTTCGACTCGGTGCTGGTGGTGTCGGATCGCACCGTGCTGGATACGCAGTTGCAAGAAGCCATTTTCGATTTCGAGCGCACGGCGGGCGTGGTCGCCACCATCAAGGGTGAGAGCCAGAGCAAGAGCGGTGAGCTGGCGCAGGCATTGTCAGGCGGGAAGAAGATTGTGGTGTGCACCATCCAGACTTTCCCCTTTGCGCTACAGGCTGTGCAAGAACTCGCCGCGACCCAAGGCAAGCGCTTTGCCGTGATTGCCGATGAGGCGCATAGCTCGCAGACCGGCGCGGCGGCCTCCAAACTCAAGCAGTTGCTGAGTGCAGAAGACATGCAGGAACTGGCAGACGGCGGCGAGGTGGGGACGGAAGATTTGCTGGCGATGCAGATGGCAGCGCGGGCGAACGATGCGGGCATTACCTATGTCGCCTTCACCGCCACGCCTAAGGCCAAGACGCTGGAGCTATTCGGTCGTCGCCCCAGCCAAGCCGTAGGTCGGGATTTATCCCGACAGAAAGATGTCGGGCTGAAGCCCGACCTACCAGAGCCTTTTCATGTGTATTCGATGCGACAAGCCATCGAGGAGGGATTCATCCTCGATGTGCTGAAGAACTACACGCCCTACAAGCTGGCGTTCAAGCTCGCCACTGACCACGGTCAGTCCCCCTCCCCAACCCTCCCCCGCGCTGCGGGAGAGGGGGCAAACGCATCGCTCCGCGAATTTTCAATCACCGGCGGACAGGAGTGGGACGAGAAAGAGGTAGAACGCAGCACGGCAATGAAGGGGATCATGCGCTGGGTGCGCCTGCATCCCTACAACATCAGCCAGAAGGTGCAAGTGGTGGTGGAGCACTTCCGCGACAGCGTGCAGCCGTTGTTGGAAGGCAAAGCCAAGGCGATGGTGGTGGTCGGTAGCCGTGTGGAGGCGGTGCGCTGGCAAATTGCCATCGACAAATACATCAAGTCGCAGGGCTACCGGATTGGTACGCTGGTGGCGTTTTCGGGCGAGGTGAACGATCAGGAATCCAACCCCGATCCGCTCAGCGAAACCAGCAAGGTGCTCAACGCCAATTTGAACGGACGCGACATCCGCGAAGCATTTGCCAGCGAGGAATATCAGATTCTGTTGGTCGCCAACAAATTCCAGACCGGTTTCGACCAGCCGCTGCTGTGCGGCATGTATGTGGACAAGCGGCTGGCGGGCATACAGGCGGTGCAAACACTTTCCAGATTGAATCGCGCCCATCCCGGCAAGGATACGACCTACATCCTCGACTTCGTGAATGACCCGGACGAGGTGCTGGCGGCCTTCAAGACCTATTTTGAGACGGCAGAATTGGACGGCGTGACCGATCCCAATCTGGTGTATGACCTGCGCGCCAAGCTGGATGCCGAAGGCCACTACGATGACAACGAAGTGGATCGTGTGGTGAATGTGGAAATGAATCCGCACGCATCGCAGGCGGAGCTTTCCGCTGCCATCGAGCCGGTGGCTGATCGCCTGCTAAAGCGCTACAGAGTTGCGCAGGAAGCATTTAAGGTTGCTGTGGCGAATAAAGATGCCAACACTGAACAAGCCGAAAAGGACGAAATGAATGCGCTGGTATTGTTCAAGCATAATCTCGGCGCGTTCCAGCGGGTGTATGCCTTCCTGTCGCAAATCTTTGACTACGGCAACACCGCCATCGAGAAACGCGCCATCTTCTTCAAGCGACTATTACCTCTGTTAGAGTTTGGGCGGGAACGTGAGGGCGTCGATCTGTCCAAGGTGACGTTGACCCATCACAAGCTGAAGGATCAGGGCAAACGGAACTTGGCATTGGTGAACGGTGAATATCCCAAGCTGGCTCCGTTGACCGAACCCGGCGGCGGCGAGGTGCGTGAGCAGGAGAAGATTTACCTTGCACTGATTATCGCCAAGGTGAACGACCTGTTTGAAGGGGAGCTAACCGACGACGACAAGCTGATTTACGTGAACCACGTTCTGAAAGGCAAGCTGCTCGAATCCGAGATTCTGGTACAGCAAGCCAACAGCAATACCAAGGTGCAGTTCGCCAATTCGCCTGATCTGGCGAACGAGTTGATGAATGCCATCATGGATGCGTTGGCGGCTCACTCATCACTCAGCAAGCAGGCACTCGGTTCCGAAAGAGTGCGTAGTGGCTTGAAAGATGTGTTGTTAGGACCCGCCCAGCTATACGAGTCCTTGCGTAAGCAGAAACCTGCTGCACGACCAACGCATATATAGACAGGCATGAGCACCACAATTGATATGAGAAAAATATGAAGATCGCCACTTGGAACGTCAACTCGTTGAATGTGCGCTTGCCGCATGTGCTGGACTGGCTGAGCAAGAACCCCATCGAGGTGTTGTGTCTGCAAGAGACCAAGCAGCAGGATGCCGACTTCCCGCACGAGGCTTTGTTGGCGGCGGGTTATCAGACCGTGTTCAGCGGCCAGAAGACCTACAACGGCGTGGCGATACTGAGTCGTTTGCCGATGACGGATGTGCAGATGGGCATTCCCAATTATGCCGATGAACAGAAGCGCGTCATCGCGGCCACCATCAACGGCCTGCGCGTGGTGTGCGTGTATATCCCCAACGGACAAGAAGTGGATTCGGACAAGTATTACTACAAGTTGGGCTGGTTGTCGGCCTTACGCGAGTGGTTGCGCGAGGAGTTGTTGCGCTATCCCAAGCTGGTGTTGTTGGGCGATTACAACATCGCGCCGGAAGACCGCGACGTGCATGACCCCATCGTGTGGCAAGGCAATATCTTGGTCAGCGAGGCGGAACGCATTCAATATCAGAACCTCATCAAGCTGGGACTGCATGACAGTTTCAGATTGTTCGAGCAGGCGGATAAAGCGTTCACCTGGTGGGACTACCGCATGATGGCGTTCCGCCGTAACCATGGTGTACGCATCGATCACATTCTGATCAGCACACCTTTGTTGGAAGCTTGCAAGAGCTGCGTCATCGACAAGGAGCCACGCAAGAAAGAGCGTCCTTCCGACCACACGCCGATTATTGCTGAGCTGACGGTTTGAGTTAAGCAGGGAACCATTTGCCGCAATCAGGCTCAGAGCAGCGGCAATACCGGGTTGGAGTGTTAATCTCTCGCCCATCGAAATATCAACTGACTGAAAGGTTATCAAAATGAAGAAACGTTTATTGGCTATCGCAGTACTGACTTGCTGTGCAACTACCGCCACAGCAGCAAACATCAACCTCGCCAATTTGGGCGCGGGTGCCCAAGGCCAAGCTAACTTTAGAGCCTTCTCCGAAGATATGGGTGCTGCCTTGAGTTATAAAGGCGTGACACCTCCTGCACCTTTGGGTGTCACAGGTTTCGACATCGGCGTGGAAGTAACGGCTTCGCAATTGCAAAGCCAGACTTTTAAGGCCGTTAGCGGCAACAACACGACCACTTTGCCTGTGCCTAAGTTGCATATCGCCAAAGGCCTGCCGATGGGTTTTGATATCGCTGGTTTCTACTCCGCCATCCCGACCACCAACATCAGCCTGTACGGTGCTGAACTGCGTTACGCCATCATGGAAGGCGGCTTGACGATGCCTGCTGTGGGTGTGCGTGGTTCGTTTAGCAAATTGTCCGGCGTGAACGGCTGGTCGTTGGATACCAAGGGTCTGGATGTATCGATCTCTAAAGGCTTTGCCATCCTGACACCTTATGCGGGTGTAGGTACGGTGTGGACCAATAGCACAGCAACAGGCTTCGCTGCTGAATCTTTCCGTCAGAACAAAGTGTTCTTGGGCGCGAATGCTAATTTTGGTTTGACCAATATTGCGCTGGAATACGATAAGACAGGCGCTGTTCCTTCTTATAGTGCCAAGCTGGGTTTCCGCTTCTAAGTACGTCACACGTTTAAGCAACGCAATAACACGCCTCTGATGAAAGTCAGGGGCGTGTTTTTTTGTTATCTTGGCAGCCTGTTGGTTTTTTTGGAGGGTGCATCATGAAAGTTATTCTGTCGCTGTTGTTGCTGGTAGCGAGTGCTGTTGTCTATGCCGGCCCTAGTAAATGGGTGGACGAACAGGGCAAAGTACATTATTCCGACAATCCGCCTAAGCACAATAGCAAGGTGCAACAACTGCAATTCAGGGATAGCGTGAGCAGCCCTGTCCCGGCAAGCGACGAGAACTATGAGCCACGTTCTGCTGCCGAAATGGAAGCTGATCTAAAGCGCAGCAAAGACGCGCGAGCTGCCAAGGAAAAGAAGGAAGAGCAAGTGCGCGCGCAGGCTGAAGCCAAGCAGATCAATTGCGCCAATGCCCGTGCCAATCTCAGCGCGATGCAGCAGAGCGGCAGAATGTTCAAGACTGATGCCAAGGGCGAGCGCGTCTACATGGATGACGCACAGCGTCAGCAACAAATCGAGGCCGCACAAGCCCGAGTCAGCGAGATGTGTAACTGAAGTTCAGAAATTAGCCGTTTGCACCGAACATCATGCGTTTCGCCACGAAACGCTTGGCATAAGGCAGACAGTCCAGTGCAGAGAGCGCGGCGGCGCGCACCCCGCTGACCACGGGCATATCGTTGGAGAACAGTCGCACCAAGCTGTCCGTGAAGCGTATGCCGGCCTCTCTATCGAGGCGGCGACGTTTACGGTAAGCACTCAACATGGCTTCAGTACCTAGCGCATTAGGTGCGGCATCCAACACCTCTTGTGCCAGTTCCCAAGCATCACGCAAGCCCAGATTGAAGCCTTGGCCGGCAACTGGATGTAAGGTCTGTGCGGCGTTACCCAACAGCACGATATGCGCTTGTGGTGTTTGTTGCGGGGCGCGCTTCAGTCCCAAAGGGAAGCAGCTGCGTTTGCCCACCGTCAGGAATGCGCCGACCCGTTCACCGAACTGTTGCTGAAGTTCAGCGAGAAAATGCGCATCGTCCCAAAGCAACATCTCTTGCGCGCGCTCATGAGCAGCGGTCCAAACCAACTCGTAGCCATCCTTAAAAGGAAGCAAAGCCAGTGGGCCGTGCGGGGTGAAGCGCTCAAAGGCAGTACCGATCTTGGTTGCCGAGCAGGTCACATGGGTAATGAGTGCGCTCTGTCCGTAGTCGCGCACTTCGGGAGGATACTGTGCGGCTAGCAACTTGCCGCCATCGGCCACCACGGCTAAACGAGTGCGCAGCGACTTGTGCTTGTTATCTTGCTGGTAGGCGATGAGTGCATGGTCGGTATGCGAGTGCAGTTCTTGTACTTGTGCGCTGTACAGAGTGTGCGTCCGTGTGGTCTGCAAGGCTTGATCCAAAGCGCTCTGCAAGGCCGGGTAGGGCAGGACATAGCCGAGTTCGGCTACATTCAGTTGTTGTGCGTGCAGCAGCGTGCGGCCAAAACTGTGCTGCTGCGAGATGTGTATGGAGGCGATAGCAGACACATCTCGCAGCGATTGCCAAACGCCCAAACGTTCTAGCAATAAACGGCTGCCATAAGACAGCGCGAGCGCGCGTGCATCTTGGCTGACGGCATCACGCGCACGCGCTTCGAATAGGCACACGCGCAAGTTATTGCCTTGTAGCGCAAGGGCCAAAGCAGCGCCGACCGGGCCGCCGCCGATGATGGCGATGTCGTATAGCGTGTCATCCATGGCGCATCACCGCCTCGATGTCAGCTACCGTTTTAGGTGCAGCCGCGCTCAGGACTTCGTTACCGGTTGCGCTGATTAGCACATCGTCTTCTATGCGTATGCCAATGTTCCACAGGGCTTCTGGTACGTTGTCGGCGGGGCGGATATAGCAGCCGGGCTCAACGGTTAGCACCATGCCCGCTTCGAGAGGACGCCAGTCAGCACCGATCTTGTACTCGCCTACGTCGTGCACATCCATGCCCAACCAGTGTCCGGTGCGGTGCATGTAGAACTGGCGGTAGCTGCCGTCTGCGAGGACGGCATCGACCGATCCTGTGCACAGTTTGAGATCAATGAAACCCTGCGCCAACACGCGCAGAGCCGCTTCATGCGGAGTGTTCCAGTGCGCGCCAGGGCGTGCGGCGGCGATGGCTTGTGCCTGCGCGGCGAGGACCAGCTCATACACGTCGCGTTGTGCCCCACTGAACTTGCCATTGACCGGGAAGGTGCGCGTGATGTCGGAGGCATAGCTGCCCAGCTCGCAGCCGGCATCGATCAGTAGTAGATCGCCGTCATGTAACAGCGCGTCGTTGGCGACATAGTGCAGGGTACAGGCGTTCGCACCACCCGCGACGATGCTGGTATAGGCCGGGTCGCGCGCGCCGTGCTGGCAGAACTCATGTAGCAATTCGGCTTCGATTTGGTATTCGTAAAGACCGGGGCGGGTATGGCGCATGGCGCGCTGGTGTGCTGCACTAGAAATGGTTGCGGCACGGCGCATCAAGTTGAGTTCGTGCGTGTCTTTGTACAAACGCATTTCGTTGAGCAGCTGACGCACATCGTGTAGCGCATCGGGGGCGCGTATGCCAGTGCGCGACTTCTCCTGTACAGATGCACGCCAGCGCAATACACGCGCATCCAGTTCGGCATCTGCACCGAGCGCGTAGTACAAAGCGGGTTGGTCGCCCATCAATGCGACGATCTTAGTGTCCAAGTCGGCGATGGGGAAAGCCGCATCAAAACCGAACACCTCTTGCGCACCACTGGGACCATAGCGGTGACCATCCCAGATCTCGCGCTCCATGTTCTTTTCACGGCAAAACAAGATGGCCTGTGCTACCTCGCCAGCGATTAGGAGCAATGCGGCTTCGGGCTCGTTGAAGCCGGTGAGGTAGTAGAAGCTGCTGTCTTGACGGTAGGGGTAGTGGGCATCACCGTTGCGCACCGCTTCGGGGGCGGCGGTGATGAGGGCGATACCGTGCTGCATTTTGTTCAGTAGTGCGGCACGACGGCGCGCATAGATTTCAGGATGGAATGTGTTCATGGCGTAATTGTGTATCCAGTTCGCTTAGTCGTTGTGGTGTACCGACATCTACCCAAGTGCCGCGATGATGTGTGCCGCCTACCTTGCCCAGCGCAATCTGCTCACGCAACAGCGGCGCGAGCGGCGCTTTGCTACCGCGTGGGATAGTTTTAAACAATGCGGGCTGGTACAAACCGATGCCGGAAAAAGTGAGTGATTCGGGACTGGGGAAGGGGGAGGTGGGAAGCGTTAACACGCGGCTGTCGCGCAAACCGAAATCGCCCTTGAGGTTGTGTTCGGGATTGTTTACCAGCACCAAGTGCGCCATATCCTCGCGCATCTGTGCGGCGAGTGCAGGGAGTTGGGTAAAGTCGTAATCGCAATAGACATCACCATTGACCACCGCGAATACCTCGTCACCGAGCAAGGGCAGGGCATAAGCGATGCCGCCGGCGGTCTCCAGCGCAGAGCCTTCGGCTGAATAAAGAATGTGCGCACCATAACGGCTGCCGTCGCCCAAAGCGGTTTCGATCTGCCCACCCAAGTGCGCATGATTGATGACCAGCTCGGTGATGCCGGCCTGCACCAATCGCTCGATATGCCACACGATCAGCGGCTTGCCGCCCACTTGCAGCAAGGGCTTGGGGGTATGGTCGGTGAGCGGGCGCATACGTTCGCCGCGCCCTGCGGCAAGGATCATGGCAAGCATCTAAGAATGCCTTTCACGTTCGCTCTTTCTTCCGCGTGCGGGGTAACCAGCGACTTGCACGGTCTTATCGTGCTTAGTCGAATGGCTAGTTGCTTCACCAGAAAGTTGGATAGGGGGAATTTTTTCAAAATGTGTAGCCTTTCTGTGTCTGCAACTCGGCGGAAAAAATTCTCCTGCCTTCACCGGTTATCTTGTCTTTCAGGCGCGTGTTCCCCAGTGTGTCCCAGTGCAACACATCCATTTTGAAGAGGATGGGCAAAGCATCTAACTTGTTCCACAACCGAGTGAATGCGGCCTCGTTCATGGTTGGCGCGAACACCGCAAGGTCGATGTCCGAACCATCCCTGAAATTCCCCTTGGCGCGCGAACCGAAAATAAGCACCTGCTCAATCTCGGGATAAGCCGCAAACACCCGGCGCAAGTCGCCGAGAATCGCGGGCGACAGGCCGAAGGTCAGGGCATCGGCCATGTTTTCACCCCTGCGGCCAACGTCTGAAACAACGGCAACCCCGCATTCAACACATAGCCATACACCTCGTCGGCCAGCTTCTCGTCGTAAGTATGGCTGGAGAGATTGCGCATTTTCTGCGCTTGCGACCAGGCGTTGCCATCAACGATCAACCCAGCCTGCAACGCCTGCTGCCAGACTTCGCGCGGCGTATTGGCGATGATGCCCTCTGCTTCCAGTTTCAGGCGCAGGGTTTTCCAAGCGAGTTCCCAGCAGAACTCGAAACGTTGGATCACCGAATCGCGGATGAAGCTGGAGAACGGCTGCGCACACGCCTCTTCCAGCCGTTGCACGGCGTTGAGCAATTCCTGTTTGCGTTCGTTGTAGCGTTCGATGTCCATTCTGCCCCCCCAGTTGGCTACAAATACTTCTGCATGATGGCCTGCTTTCTCGCCGGAGCGGCCTCAATCACGGCTTGCGCGGCGGCGATGGTGCGCTCCAGGGCTTCGATTTCGGTAACGAAACTTTGCTGAGTGCCTTGCGCCATCGGCGGCACGGGGATTTTGATCTGGCGCATTTTGGTAGCGTTGATGTTGTTTTGACCGGCAGATTTTACGGCCTTGCTGATGGCCTCTTGTCGGAATAGCTTGGAGTTCATCATCCGCACCAGAAATTGCGGCAGCACTTGCGCCGTATCCGGCACGACGCGCACCAAGTAGGAGGCAAAGCAATAATCGCCTTCCAGATCGAACAAACCGGATTTCCCCACGTGATCGAGGCTGCCATTGGTGCGGTTAAACAGCACATCGCCGCGATTCAGTTTGTATTTGGCAAACTCTGCGGCTGAAATATCGGCGCACTTCATCGCGCCGCCGTCGAACATGCGACCCTGCACGATTTCGTTCATGCGGAAAATTTTGTAGCCGACACCTGTCTCGTTCATCTTCTCCGACAAGCCGTATTGCACCGCCAGCGCCACCCGGTCAATTTCCAGTTGGGGCGCATTCGAGGCATACATGGCTTCAACGCGGCTTTCGATCTCAGCCTGTGCCGCTGCGATGCTGACCTGTGCGGCAGCGGTTTCGGCATCTACGGCTTCGCATTCGGTGACAATTTGGTGTTGAATTTCAACTGGCGGAAACGGGATTTTCAATTCCGAATAGAAGGATTCCGGCACGCGCCTATGACCACTAGAGCCAGCCATGTTTTTCTCAGCAACTATCCGAATCTCTGGCCGATTCAAAAATGCAAAGCAATACTCGGGAAGAATATCTTTGCTTGTGCGAATAACATGAAACTCTGTACTCCCAAGCCCAACCCCATTCTCCAAACCTTTAGCTAAAGCACACTTTCCGTTTTCCATACACGGTGTGATTTTGGCAAGAATGATGTCATTCTCGGCAAAATAGGTGTAGCTACCTTTTGCAAGTTCTGCGAGGGTTCTAGATTCTGTTCTTGAAATGAATCCACTCTCACTAACCGCCGCCATTTCCACAAAGGAAACTCTTGTTTCTGGGCTCAATGCTTTAAGTTCGCTTTTGGTAGGATTCAACATGGCAACATCTCGCAACGCCTTCAGCGGCCACTTTGAGGTAGTACCGAGAGTTGATTTAACTGCCAGAGCGATCTGCTTCTCAAACGTCACCCGCGAAAAGTCCAGCATATCCACCAGCCGCACGGTGCTGGCGTAGTCGCGCAGAGCAGGTGGAATTACTACACCCTCACCTCTCGCCCCTCTCTCCGAGGGCGAGGGGCAAATCCGCTCCCTCTCCCCTTGGGGGAGGGTTGGGGTGAGGGGGGCGCGTTGAAAATTCTCCGCAATCAAGAAATTTAACTTGTCCGCGTTGTCGCGGTCGGTTTCGTCATACAGCGGCGTCAGGTGATGGCCGTGCGCGTCCTTGCTGAGCTTGATGCCTTCGTCGCCCTTGGCGCTACTCCAGTCGTAACCCAAGAATTGCTTTTGCGCCTTGGTGTCGCTGGGGCTGCGGATCACCAGCACCGGGTTGGGCTGGTCGGCGGCCATGACAAAGTGAAAGAGTTTGTCGCGCTCGATGGTTTGCACAAAGGCGAGGAATCGCTTGTCCAGTTCATCGGCTTGTTCGGCTGGGCTGCGCGCCTTGAAGCCTTTGGCCTTTTTCAGGCTGACGATTTCACTGCTGGCTTCAAAGGCTTTGCGATATTGGGCAAAGGTGTCCGCAGCCAGCAGCGCCGCGTTGGGCTGCCCGGCCAGCAGGGTGTAATAGTCGCTGACGGCCACGCCGATGTGGGCGACGTATTGAGCGATGAGGTGAACATCCTGATAAGGATTATTTACTCCAATCTCATTAACTCCGTCATTCCCGCGCAGGCGGGAATCCAGTGTTGTTAAAGACAAGGCATTTTCATTTTGCGGGATTCCCGCCTGCGCGGGAATGACGGCGGAATATTCATGCGAGAACCATTTCTCCACACGTTCGCGGTAATGCTCGGCAGTATCCGGCTGAGTAGGTTTTCGGCGCAAAAACAGGGTAACGGTGTTGGTGCCGGTTTTGCCAAATGTACCGCTGCCAAATTCGGCAATCGCCACGATGTCGAAATACTGCAACAGGATTTCGCGGGTTTTGACGTAGGTGTTGCCGCCGTTGGACAAGATGCTGGAGGGCAGAATCAGCGCGGCGACACCGCCCGATTTCAGCAATTGTTTTGCACGTTCGATGAAAAAAGTTTCGATGCTGTTGGCGGTTTCGAGGTCGCCTATCGTTGCGTTCAGACGGTAGTTGTTGCGCTCTTCTTCCGGCAGGGTTTCGAGGAAGCCGCGCACGCTATAGGGCGGATTGGCAACCAGTACATCGAAACTGCCATCCTGGATTGCCGGGAAAGCGTTGTGCTGGTTGACCAGCGCGTCGCCGTAGCAAATGTTGATGTCCTGCTGGCCGTACATGAAGGCGGAAACCTTGGCGACTTTGGATAAGCGATACTCTTTTTCGATGCCGAAAATCGCCTTGTGATAGTCGCTCATGGCGGCTTGCTTGTGCGTAGCGACCAGCGGCTGGAGTTGCAAGGCCAATTCATTGAGGAAGTGGCCCGCGCCGCAGGCGTAGTCAATCGCTTTGGGCGGTGTATTGCTGTGCTTGATGAGGCTTGCCAGCGGCAGGCTCATCAAGATGAAACGGCAAATCGGCATAGGTGTGAAGTATTGCCCTTCGCTCTGTTTCACTCCCTGATCGAGGAAGCCCTCGAACATGTCGCCCAGAAACTGGTTGTGTCCGCTGGTGTTGGTGAGGCGAATGTCCTGCCACATTTGCAGGATTTTCAGCAGCACCTCGGCGTTTTGGTAAAACAGCTTTTCGTTGTGTACGTCTATAAATGAGAAATCGTTGTTGGTGAAAAACTTTTGTTGCACGAATAAATTCCACACAGCTTTTTGTGTGGCATCCGGGTTTTGCCGGATAAAGCGCATGGCGTTGCGTACTGCCATTTGGTCAATGTAGGTGATCGGTTCACCAAGAAATTTGCCCATGCCCGCCTGATAGAGCTGCTGCAAGCGGTCGAGCAATTCAAAGTGCGTGTCGTAAGCCACACCCTTCCAATAGAATTTCAATTCGTGAGGATTTTCCGTTTCATCCACCAGTTTGCACAGAAACAAATTGACCAGCTTGTCAAACGCGTTTTCACGCCCAGAAACATTGTGCTGGCGCAGGATGGTGGCGAACTCGTGGTATTTCTTTTGCTGGTCGGCAGCGGAAATAGGTTGAAGATCGTCCAGCGAGTATTTGTCCTTGCCGATGTGATACGGCTGGATGTTGTTCTCGAAAATCCCCTTGGTGGTGAAGTTCAGTTTGTAGGTGTCGCGCCAGACAGCGTAGCGTTCTTTTACATCGGTGACTGAGCGAAAGGCTTTGAATTCCGGATTGTCGTCGAGGTATTTGTCGTTGTCGCGGTGAGCGATGATGTGACTTTGATAAACCAGCACGGCGTTGTCAAAATCCGAGGCATAGAGGCACAGAAACTGCGTTTCGCTAATTTGCTGGGCATAGCTAAAAAGCTGGTCGCCATCGTGCAGGGTCTTGTTCCATGCCTTTCGGAATTCGCCGCCCGCCGTTTTGCATTCAATTATCAGCAGCGGTTTGCCCGCGTTATCCTTGACCAGAATGTCAGCGCGACCGCCGCTTGCTCCGCGTCCCAACTTCCACTTGGGTTCCAGCTCAATATGTTGCGGTTTGTAGCCTTTCTCTAGCAGACGGCAAACGCACTCGAACACCACGAAATTTTCATTGGCAGAAAAATTGCAAGTTTGCCGCTCGTTGATGACCAGCCCTTGCGCTTCGGGGTAGCTGATGGTCTCTTGCTTCAGATTCACCTCAAGCGGCGAGCCATTGATGACTCTGGAATAGATCGAGCCTTGCAGGTCGAATCCCAGCAGGGTAAGCAGTTTGGGTAGCGTGTCTTTGGTAATCATTTGGAGTCGTTGTGTTTTTGCTCGCCAAGCAAGCCGCCCGCATCCTTCTCAGCCAGATCAAGTTTTGGCACGGCGTTCTTGATGCGCTTCTCGACTTCCTTGATGTGTTCGGCAGGCGCAATTTGTTCCGGCAGCGTGCCGCCGATGCGCTCGATTGCGGCGCGTACTTCCTTGCCGACTTGCTCGTGGGTTTTGATGGCCTGTTGCTGGCTATTGGTGTTGTCACGCGCCAGTTTGTCACGTGTTTGGGTCATGCGAAATTGGTTGGCGGCCAGCTCGGTGGCGTTCATTCGATCCAGCAATTGTTCTTTGTTGGGGATGCTCTTCTTGGCCTTGATGGCTTCGCCGCCCAGTCCCCCGTATAAGCCACGGTATCCAGCATCGTGGAATACGCCAAACATCTTATCCTGCACGCCTGCTTGCCGGGCGGCACCGGACAAGGCTTTGAATTCTTCGGAGGTTTGCTTGCGCAGTTCCAGCCGTTCTTGGTCGGCGGTGAGTTGCTCGCTCAGTTCCTGCTTGCGCGCCTGAACAGCAAAATATTTTTGAGCGTGGGCGATTTCCGCTTTGCGCGGGTCGCCGTTTTGGGCGATGAGATAGCAAGCGAATCGGGAGAGGTGAAAATCATCAACTTCCCGTGTTCCGCCCTTACCCACCCCGATCATTTTGCCGGCGCCGGCAAAATGATGCTCAGGATTATTTCCTGATTGTTCGCAAGAGGTTATCGCCCGTTTGACAGCATCCTCAAAGCGTCGCCATTGGGCGTACCCGAGCACTGTCTGGAGGTCGCGGGCACTCCAGTATTCTGCTCCATGCTCATTGGAACGCTTCAGATTCTCAAAGGAATCATCGCCAATTGCTGTCACATTAGATGTGGCCATGCCGTTCCTCCATCGTCAAATTCACTGTTGATACTTCCGCCTCGATCACTAGCCCCACTTTGGCACTATTGTCAAAAGCTATACCCTTACTGCACTTGGTTCGGATGCAATTCATCCAGCAGATTGAGCAGCGGCTTGAGGTCGATATAACGCGCAGCGGCACGGCGCAGATAGTCCATCACTAGCGGCATGTCTTTGAGATAGCCGTCTTTACCGTCGCGATGGTAGAGGCGCGCGAAGATGCCTAACACCTTGATATGGCGCTGTACGCCCATCATTTCGTAGTCGCGGTAGAACTCGCCGAAGTCGGCGCGCACCGGCAGACCGGCTTGGCGCGCTTTCTCCCAGTAGCGTATCAGCCAGTCCATCACCTCGGGCTCTTCCCATTGGATGTAGGCATCTTTGAACAGCGAGGCGAGGTCATAGGTGATAGGGCCGTACACCGCGTCCTGAAAATCCAACACGCCGGGGTTGTTGTCGGCAATCAGCATCAGGTTGCGCGAGTGATAGTCGCGGTGCACGTACACGCTGGGCTGCGCCAGATTGTTGGCGATGATGCGTTGAAATACCGCTTCAAGTTTGAGTTGCTGCTTGTCGCTGAGGGTCACGCCCAGATGTTTGGCGATATACCAATCTGGGAATAATTGCAGTTCGCGGCGCAGCAAAGCTTCGTCATAAGGCGGCAGATCACCGTCACGTGAGGCGAGCTGTATCTTGAGTAGCGCGTCAGTTGCTGCGCCATACAGTGCGGTCGCATTGTCTGCGCTCAGTGCCTGTAGATAGGTGGTGTTTCCTAGGTCGGATAGTAATAAAAATCCTTGTTCTAAGTCTTGCGCATAGACGTGAGGCACATGACTGCCTGCTTGCTCGAATAGCTTGCCGACGTGCAGGAAGGGGCGGCAGTCTTCATGTTGGGGCGGCGCATCCATCACGATGCGTGTGCTGCCATCGGCCAGCGTGACGCGGAAATAGCGGCGGAAACTGGCATCGGCGGAGGCGGGTGCGAGGCTATAGGTGGTGTTGGGAAGCAGACTGTGTAACCAGGTGTTGAGCTGTTGCTGACGTTGCATAGTGGGGTTCTAGTGAGTGCTTGATGGTAAACTTGCGAAAGTTTACCACCTTACTATTTGCTGCGCGTTATGCGGTTTCGTGTCCATCCCCTAATCCTTTTTGCAGTGTCGAGCTTGATTTGTTGCGCGAGTCACGCGGCTACCGTCGCGCCCCCACCGGTTGTGGAAGAAGGCGAGGCAGTACTGGAAGCCGACAGTTTGTTCGGGCAGAGAAATCGCCAATTAGAAGCCAAGGGGGATGCGAGCCTGCGCCAGAATGGCAAATCGATACGCGCCGACAGCATCCTCTATAGCCCCGCCGAACGTGAAGTTGATGCGCAGGGTAATGTGCTGTTAGAGCAGCAGAATGACCGGATCAGCGGGCCGCGTCTGCATATGAATATGGGCACGGGGCAGGGGGTGGTGGAGCAGCCGCAATTCCAATTTCAGGAGAACAATGGGCGGGCGGCGGCGGCCAGTATGGATATTCAAGACCAGCAGCATTACGAGTTGCGCGATGCCACTTATACCACCTGCCCTGCGGGTAACAATGACTGGCAGTTAAATATGGATAGGTTGGAGATAGATCGCGCCGCCGCCATCGGTACGGCGCATGGCACCTCGGTAGAGTTCAAAGGCGTGCCCTTCTTGTATACGCCTTGGATGAATTTTCCGCTCAACGATCACCGTAAATCAGGTCTGCTTTCTCCGACTTACGGCAGTACCAGTAAAGGGGGGGGGGATCTGACCATCCCTTATTATTGGAACATTGCGCCTGAAATGGATGCCACCCTCGCACCACGCATCATGCTTAAGCGCGGTGTGCAACTGAACAACGAATTTAGGTATATGGGTGCGTCGTATAACGGTGAGTTGCACGGCGATATATTGCCTAACGATCAACTGCTCAAGCGCAGCCGTGCGCATTTTTCCGCGCGACACGCACAGAGCCTTGCCACTGGATTAGCCGGATTTGTGAATTTCAAGCGTGTCACGGACGATGCCTATTTTCGTGATCTGGGAACAGCGGTGAACAGCTCCGCGCAAGTCAACTTATTGCAAGAGGGCGGCTTCACCCTCGCCCAGAGCGGCTGGAACAGTACGGTGCGCGTGCAGCGTTACCAAACTTTGCAAGACCCAGTTGCACCCATACTTGCACCCTATGCGCGTATGCCACAACTCACCACCAGTACCACTAGATTATGGGGTGACGCAAATCTGTCGTTAGGCGGGGAATATGTGGAGTTCAGTCATCCAACTCTGATTAATGGTAAGCGTCTGCTGCTCAATCCCAGCATCAGTTATGCGTTGTTGAATCAGCCCGGCGCTTACATTACCCCGAAGGTTACGCTGCACAGCACGCACTACACCATGGGGGTGAACAATGCAGCGGCATTACCTAATGCCAGCCGCACCTTGCCGCTATTCAGTCTGGATAGCGGACTTGCTTTCGAGCGTGACACGACCTTCTTCGGTGATGCCTATGTGCAGACTTTGGAGCCTCGTGCCTACTATGTTTACGTGCCGTATCGCAAGCAGAATACATTGCCCAATTTTGACACCGCACAAGCGGATTTTAGTTTCACCCAAATGTTCACCGAGAATCGCTTCTTTGGTAATGATCGAGTAGGAGATGCCAATCAGATCACTGTAGCGACTACCTCGCGTGTACTCACGACGGAGCAGGGCGAAGAGCGCTTCAAGGTGACGGCGGGTGAGCGTTTTAGTTTTATTAGTCCACAGGTCAATCTGCTTACGCCCGCCGCCACCGCCACCGCCAAATCCGATATCTTGTTGGCAGTCGCGGGGCGTTTGAGTAAGACCATGTCCTTGGATAGTGAGACCGACTTCGATCCCAATCAGTCCAAGACGCAGCGCTATGGTTGGATCGCGCACTACAAACCCGAACCAGGCAAGACCTTCAATTTCGGTTACCGCTTTCAGCGTAACGCGGTACGGCAGGCAGATATTTCCACTCAATGGCCGATCTCAAGTCGCTGGGGGACGGTGGCGCGCATGAACTACTCTTTCCAAGATAGACGCATCTTGGATTCGATTGCTGGGCTTGAGTATAATCAGAGTTGCTGGACTTTACGTTTCATCGCGCAGCACTACACCACTTCGACCTTACAAACCAACACTGGATTTTTCGTGCAGCTGGAATTGAGCGACCTGATGCAAGTCGGTTCGGACCCCTTAATGATGTTGAAGCAAAATGTGCCCGGATATAGCAAATCGAAGCCTAATCCTGCGCAAACTGCTCCGCAGATGACCCCCTGATTTAGAAAGAAAATGATGCGAACAAATTTTTCCAAGTGGTGCGTGTTGGTGTTGTTCAGTTGTGCCGCGACCGTCGTGGCACAAGCTGACCCATTGACCGATACTGCGCCTGCGCAGCAGCGTAAGACTATCGATGCCGTCGCGGTGGTGGTGAACAGCAATGTCATTACGCAAAATGAATTGACTGACAAGTTGCGTGTGACCGAGGCTCAGCTGAAGGCGCAGGGCACACCGTTGCCCGCGCATGATGTGCTGGAGAAACAAATGTTGGAGCGGATGATAGGCGACATGTTGCAGTTGCAGTTCGCTGCCGAGTCCGGCATACGTGTGGACGACAGTCAGCTTGATGTCGCGTTGAGTCGTGTCGCCGAGCAGAATAAATTCGCCAGTCTCGCCGAGTTTCGTGCACGTCTGGAAAAAGACGGAATCGACTATGACAAATACCGCGAAGAAGTGCGTAATGAAATGATTTTCACACGTGTGCGTGAACGCGAGATTGAAAGCAAGTTGAGTATCAGCGACGGTGAGGTTGATGCTTATCTAGCCAATCAATCCAAAATGGGCGCGAACAAGGAGGAGTTCCATTTGGCGCATATTTTGGTGGTCGTGCCGGAACAGGCCAGTGCTGACAAAATCAAGGCCAGTCTGGCGCGCGCCGACTTAGCCTATAAGCAGTTGCAAAGCGGCGCGGACTTTGCCCAAGTTGCGGCCGGTATCTCAGATGCCAAGGATGCACTCAAGGGCGGTGATTTGGGTTGGCGTGCCAGCGATCGCTTGCCACCTGCTTTTCTGGATGTGTTGCATAAGTTGAAGCCGGGTGAGAACACTGAGGTGATGCGCAGCGCGAGTGGTTTCCATATCTTGAAGTTGCTGGAAAAACGCAGTGCCAATGCGCCGGTAGTCATCACGCAAACCCATGCTCGTCATATCTTAATTAAGACCAGCGAGATCATGCCGGAGGCGGAGGCCAAGAAGCGCATCTTAGAAATTAAGCAACATATCGATGGCGGCGCGAATTTTGCGGAGCAGGCCAAGCTCTACTCTGAGGATGGTAGTGCACAGCAAGGTGGCGATTTGGATTGGCTCTCGCCGGGGCAGACCGTTTCCGGCTTTGAAGACGCGATGAATAAATTAAAGCCAGGTCAAGTTGCCATTGCGCAGACTCAATTTGGCTGGCATCTGATACAAGTGATAGAGCGTCGCGACACGGATGTCAGTGAGCAGCAGAAGCGCCAGCAGGCACGCAGTGCAATAGGTACGTTCAAGTCTGATGAGCTTTATCAGGATTGGCTGCGTCAGTTGCGTGACCGCGCTTTCATCGAATATCACAATGGCACTCAGGGTTAAGTCGTGCACATGCGTCCTTTAGTCGTCACCAGCGGTGAGCCTGCCGGGATAGGCCCAGATCTGTGCGTGCAGATGGCAGCGCGGCACGATCAACCCGCAATGGTTTTTATTGCCGACAAGCACTTACTCAAACAGCGTGCGAACCAACTTGGTTTGAAATTGCAGGTGCAAGATTATGTCTTGGGTGTGCCGGTGCATACGCGCCCCGACACCCTTACGGTATTGCACGTTCCAGTAGTGACACCCGTAACGACCGGGGTGCTGAATGCGGCCAATAGTGCTTATGTGTTGCAGACCTTGAATCGCGCCTTACAAGGTTGCTTGTTGGGTGAGTTTTCCGCCATGGTCACCGCCCCGGTGCACAAGGGCATCATCAACGATGCGGGTATCGCCTTTACCGGACATACCGAATTTCTCGCAGAGGAGACCGACACGCCACTGGTGGTGATGATGCTGGTCGGTGGCGGGATGCGTGTCGTGCTGGCGACCACCCATTTGCCCTTGCGTGAGGTGGCGGATGCCATCACTGCCCCCTTGTTGGAGCAGGTGCTGCGTATCCTGCAGCGTGATCTGCAACGCCGTTTCGGTATCGCCCGTCCGCGCATCCTAGTCGCGGGACTCAATCCACATGCAGGCGAGGGTGGTTATTTGGGACGCGAAGAGCTTGACGTGATGATTCCGGTGTTGGATAAGTTGCGTGCCGCAGGCATGGATGTCAGTGCGCCTTTGCCCGCCGATACGCTATTCACACCGCACAAGTTGGCGCAATGCGATGCGGTGCTGAGCATGTTTCACGATCAAGGTCTGCCGGTTTTGAAACATGCCAGTTTCGGCCAAGGTGTGAACGTCACGCTGGGTATGCCCATCATCCGCACCTCGGTCGATCACGGCACGGCACTTGATCTTGCTGGTACAGGCAAGGCTGATAGTGGCAGCCTGTTGGAAGCGATCAAGCTTGCAGTGGAAATGTCCGAGTATGAAAAAACATGATCCACGAAAAACACGAAAGGCACGAAATGAAAACCACACGCGGAAATTGTTCGTGCTTTTTGTGTATTTTGTGGACGGGGGTGAGATTTTTCCATGAGCCATAAAGCTAAAAAGCATTTTGGCCAGAATTTTTTGGTCGATCAAAACATCATTGCCGACATCGTGCGTTGCATACGCCCGGAGGCCAATGACAATATGGTGGAGATTGGGCCCGGTTTAGGTGCGCTGACGCGTCCGCTGCTCAAGCAGTTGGATAGATTGCACGTGGTGGAGATCGATCGCGACATCATCGCGCGTCTGCACAATGACTATCCGCAAGACCAAGAAAAGACCAAGTTGGTGGTGCATGCGGGAGACGCACTGGAGTTTGATTTTTCAACCTTGGACACGCCGCTGCGTATCGTGGGCAACCTGCCCTATAACATCTCTACGCCGCTGTTGTTTCACTTCGCCGCTTTTGCTGAACGTGTCACCGATATGCACTTTATGTTGCAGAATGAGGTGGTGGAGCGCATGGTCGCCGACCATTCCACGCCAGCTTACGGCAGGCTGTCGGTGATGTTGCAATATCGTTTTGCGATGGAGAAATTATTAGATGTGCCGCCGGAGTCGTTCCGTCCCGCACCTAAGGTGGATTCGGCCATCGTGCGTATGATTCCTTTACCGCCGGAGCAGATTTTGGTGCGAGACGAAAAGTTGTTTTCCGCCGTCGTGGCGACGGCCTTTGGGCAACGCCGCAAGACTTTGCGCAATACTTTGCGCAGCTATTTACAAGAGAGTGATTTCGCCGCGTTGTCTATCGATCCGCAACTACGCGCGGAAAATCTAAGTGTTGATGATTTCATCCGTGTCGCCAATTATTGCGGGGCTCAATCCAAGCACTGATGGGTCAGCAGTGCGGCGTTACGCAGTTTTATGCTGTATCAACTCGATCTTGTAGCCGTCAGGGTCTTCGACGAAAGCAATGACGGTGTTGCCATGCTTCATCGGTCCCGCTTCACGGGTAACTTTGCCGCCGCGTTGCTTGATGGCAGAGCAGGCGGCGTAAGCGTCGGAGACCTCGATAGCGATGTGCCCGTAGGCATCACCCAATTGGTAGGCGTTCACATCCCAGTTATGGGTGAGTTCTATGACTGCCGTGTCCGACTCTGCGCCATAGCCGATAAATGCCAGGGTGAATCTTCCTTCGGGATAGTCCTTGCGGCGCAACAACTCCATGCCCAAGACTTCTGCATAAAAGGCGAGTGATTTTTCCAAATCGGTCACGCGCAACATGGTGTGCAGGATACGCATCAGATTTCCACCATCTCAAAGTCATCTTTGCGGGCTTCACATTCCGGGCATGACCAATTGATAGGCACATCGTCCCAGCGTGTACCGGGGCTTAGTCCTTCTTCGGGCGCACCGGCGGCTTCATCATAAATCCAGCCGCAAATCAGGCACATGTAGGTTTTGTATTGGGTAATCGTGGTCATATTAGGGTAAAATGCTCAATTTGCCGCGCATCTTATCATTCTTGTCCTTATGTCCGAATCCTTCCCTTTAGTTATGAGTTTTGCTGCCACCGACCCCAGTGGAGGGGCTGGTTTGCAGGCCGACATCCTGTCTATCGCAAGCATGGGCTGTCATCCGCTCTCGGTTGTCACGGCGATTACAGTGCAGGATACCAGCGGGGTCGATGATGTCTTGGCGATGGATGCGGATTGGGTGGTCGATCAGGCGCGCGCTATGTTGGAGGATGTGCCGGTTGCAGCTTTCAAAATAGGCTTGCTGGGCAGCGTAGAAAACATCCCCGCAATCGCTGAAGTGTTGGCGGACTACCCCGATGTGCCGCTGGTGTTGGATCCGGTGCTGTCTTCTGGTCGCGGTGACGAGCTGGCGGATGACGATATGCTGGACGCGATGCGCGAGTTGCTTATTCCGCAGACTACGATCATCACACCGAATAGCATCGAAGCGCGTCGTTTGGCGATCAACGAAGATGATGAGAATGACGACCCTTCGTTGGAAGAGTGCGCCAAGCGCATTTTGGCCATGGGTTGTGAGTACGTACTGATTACCGGCACTCATGAGCAGACTAGCAAAGTTACCAACACGCTGTACAACGAAAAAGGCGTAGTGCGCGCTGATAGTTGGGAGCGTTTGCCGGGTATCTATCATGGTTCGGGTTGCACCTTGGCCTCCGCCATCGCAGCCTTGCTGGCACAGGATGTGGCGGTGCCCGAGGCCGTGATGGAGGCGCAAGAATATACATGGCAGACTTTGAAGTCTGGTTTCCGTCCCGGTATGGGGCAGCACATACCGGATCGCTTGTTTTGGGCGCGGAGTGAAGAGGATGAGACAGAGACTCCGCTCGTCAATTAAAGGTCTATACGCCATCACGCCGGATGAGTTGGATACCGCGCTGTTACTAGGCAAGGTGCGCGCTGCACTCGCGGGCGGAGCGGAGGTGTTGCAGTATCGCAACAAGCGCGCAAATCAGGCACTGCTTAGTGTTCAAGCGCACGCACTGCGGGCGCTGACGCAAGAGTTTGGGGTTACTTACATTATCAATGATGATGCCGACTTGGCTTTGCAGGTGGATGCCGATGGCGTGCATCTGGGCGGCGAGGATGGCAGCGTGGCGACCGCTCGGGCGCGCTTGGGGGCAGACAAATTGGTCGGCGTGTCTTGTTATAATCGCCTGCTCCTAGCGCAACAGGCTGAAGCAGCTGGCGCAGACTATATTGCTTTTGGCGCTTTTTTTGCCTCTAGCGTCAAGCCCGCAGCGGTCGTGGCCGATGTGGAGCTGCTGCATCAGGCCAGACAGGAGTCACAGCTGCCCATCGTGGCGATAGGTGGCATTACCGTAGCGAATGGCGCGCAGTTGTTGCAGGCTGGTGCGGATGCGCTGGCAGTGATTTCGGCGGTGTTCTCCGCTGCGGACGTAGAACGGGCAGCAAGACAATTTTCCGTATTGGCGGACAGATAAATCATAGAAGTGGATAGATAGAGATGACGACACATAACGAGCAACTTTTCAATGCTTCGCAAAAGCTTATCCCCGGCGGCGTGAATTCGCCTGTGCGTGCCTTCCGTTCGGTGGGCGGTACGCCATTGTTCTTCAAGCGCGGCAAGGGCGCGTATGTGTGGGATGCTGATGACAAGCGTTATATCGATTATGTAAATTCTTGGGGGCCTATGATTGTCGGCCACTGCCACCCTGAAGTAGTGCAAGCCGTGCAGGCTGCCGCAGCAGAAGGTTTGGGTTTTGGTGCCCCGACCGCTGTCGAGCTGGATATCGCGCAGATGCTGTGCAAAATACTGCCGTCGTTAGAAATGGTGCGCCTGGTCAGTTCGGGTACTGAAGCGACGATGACTGCAATCCGTCTGGCACGCGGCTTTACTGGCCGTTCCCGCATCATCAAGTTCGAAGGTTGTTATCACGGTCATTCCGATGGCTTGTTGGTTAAAGCGGGTTCGGGTGCGCTGACCTTTGGTCAACCCAGCTCATCTGGCGTACCTGCTGAGATAGCCGCGCTGACCACGGTGCTCGATTACAACGATGCCGCTGGTTTGGAAAAAGCTTTTGCTGAATATGGCGACGAAATCGCAGCGGTAATCGTTGAGCCGGTCGCTGGCAACATGAATCTGATTTTGCCCAAACGTGATTTCTTAGATGCGATGCGTAGCCTGTGCACTAAGCATGGTGCAGTGTTGATATTGGACGAAGTGATGTCCGGATTCCGTGTGGGCTTGCAAGGCGCACATGGTCATTTTGGCATTAAGCCCGACCTTATCACTTTGGGTAAGGTGATGGGCGGCGGCCTGCCGGCAGCAGCATTCGGTGGCCGTCGCGACATCATGCAATGCCTCGCGCCTTTGGGAGCGGTGTATCAAGCCGGTACGCTGTCAGGTAATCCTGTCGCAGTCGCAGCGGGACTGACTACGCTCAAGTTAGTACAAGTGCCGGGCTTCTATGAGCGTCTGACCCAGTTGGCCAAGCAGATGACAGAAGGACTGACGCACGTTGCCCAAAAACATGGCATCCCCTTCAGCGCGCAATCAATCGGAAGTATGTTCGGTATCTATTTCAGCAGCGCAGTGCCGACCAGTTATGCCGAGGTGATGGACTGCGATAAAACAGCATTCAATCGTTTTTTCCATGCCATGCTGGACGCAGGGGTGTATCTCGCACCCTCCGCATTTGAAGCGGGCTTCGTCTCGGCTGCACATACGGAAGCGGATGTTGCGGCTACTATCGCCGCCGCAGATAAGATTTTTGCGGGTTGGAAATAATGGGACTATTTTCCCAAGCGACGTTTTTTACCACGGTCAATCATTTCAAAGACCTGCCCCTGCATGGCGGTAAAGAAGTTGCCTTTGTCGGACGTTCGAACGCGGGTAAATCTTCCGCAATCAATACGTTGGCGAATCATGTGCGTTTGGCTTATGTGAGTAAGACACCGGGGCGCACCCAGCATTTGAACTTCTTCTCTTTAAGCCCCAACACCTATCTGGTCGATTTACCCGGTTACGGTTATGCCAAAGTCCCGCCTGAAAGCAAAAAGCATTGGGAGGCTTTGCTCACTCAGTATTTGCAACAACGCGAAGAGTTGTGCGGCTTGGTGGTCATCATGGATGTACGCCATCCTTTGACCGAGCTGGATGAGGCGATGCTGGACTGGTTTGCACCCACCAACAAGCCTGTACACATACTCCTCACTAAAGCGGATAAATATAGCCGACAACAGGCGACTCAGACTTTGATGAAGGTGCGCGCGCATCTGCTTGAGTTTTTTCCGCATTGTTCGGTCCAGTTATTCTCAAGTCTGAAAAAGCAGGGGATGGAAGAGGCGGAAGCCGTCATTGCGGGATGGTTTGCCGCTGAGAATGAATTTGATTGCGCAGGTGAATACACGCCAGAGGAATAAGCCATCCAATTCGGCAGGAGATGGGTTCAATCTTGAGCAAAAAAGAAGCCCCCTAGCGGGGGCTTAAAAATCTTAACTTGGTTAAGATGCACGCTCAGGGAGGAGAAACGTGGAACGATTCATCATCATTCACACGTTCGGAGTGGTAGTTTTCAAATTAGTTCAAAAATAATTCGAATATTAGGAAATTTATGCAGACATTAGGTAAATACCCACAGACGCGTATGCGTCGTATGCGTCGTGACGCGTTTTCAAGAGACTTGATGCGAGAGCACATACTCACTCCTGCTGATTTCATCTACCCAGTGTTTGTATTGGCAGGTAACAATAAGGTAGAGGATGTGAAGTCGATGCCGGGGGTACAACGTAAGACCTTGGATATGCTGCTTAAAGATGCAGAGCAATGCGTAAAGCTGGGTATTCCGATGATGGCTATCTTTCCTGTCATCGATACACCACTAAAGAGTTTAGGGGCGGAGGAGGCATACAACCCCGCTGGCTTGGTGCCTCGCGTTGTGGCTGCGATAAAACAAGCATTCCCTGAGCTAGGTGTAATGACCGACATCGCGCTTGATCCGTATACCAGTCACGGTCAAGACGGTTTAATCGATGAAAGTGGCTATGTGTTGAATGATGAGACCATCGCCGTGTTGACCAAGCAAGCGCAGTGTCATGCTGCTGCGGGTGCCGATGTAGTAGCACCCTCGGATATGATGGATGGCCGCATCGGTGCAGTGCGCGAGGCTCTTGATCGTGAAGGTCATATACATACGCGCATCATGGCCTATTCCGCGAAATATGCTTCCAGCTTCTACGGCCCTTTCCGTGATGCAGTTGGTTCTAGTGGCAACTTAGGCAAAGGTAATAAATACACTTATCAGATGGATCCGGCCAACTCTGACGAGGCACTATGGGAAGTTGGTCTTGATTTGCAGGAAGGCGCAGATATGGTCATGGTTAAACCCGGCATGCCTTACTTGGATATTGTGCGTCGGGTGAAAGATGAGTTTAAAGCGCCAACCTTTGTTTATCAGGTCAGTGGCGAGTACGCCATGCTCAAAGCGGCGGTGCAAAACGGTTGGTTGAACGAGGAGGCGTGTGTGCTTGAATCGTTGTTGGCGTTCAAGCGTGCCGGTGCTGATGGGATATTGACCTACTTTGCACTTGATGCGGCGCGCTGGTTAAAACAAGCTTGACAGCAAGGTAATCGCCGCCGTATCACTGCGCCAGTAAAGCCGTCACGGCGGTTATATCGGCGTGCGTTTCTGGATGACGTGCGCCGCTATGTCTAGAATTTTCGGGCAATACAATGATATGACTTTGCACATCTGAAGGCCCGGTTAGTGTGTAACTTGGTACTGACTCTTCGTGTCCATTGAGGCGCACCCGCCATTCACCATCCTCGAAATCTATGTTGTGTTTCAGTAGAAACAGCAACACTGCCTTGGCATCATCTGAAAACAGCATGATGTTGATATCGGAGTTCTCGCCCGCCAACCCAGTCAACACGGAGCCGGTAAGGTAGGGATGGAATTCGGACAGTAATTTCATATTGTTCAGCGCTTCGGTTCGTAACGCTTTCAATACCGTCGAATGTTTTATGCCTTGGAACAGCATGCGAAAGCTACGCAAAGCGTTGTCGATCTCTTCGTTGCTCGGTAAGTGGTGTGTGTCGATGGCACCAAGTTGTTTGGCTGCCTTGCGTTTGGCATAGGCATGGTCAGTAATGCCATCTTCAGCCATGAGCTTGGCTGCTTGATGTGCCAATTGCTCGCGCATTAAATCACGCCTGTGGTTTGATTCCTTGCTCATTAAGTGCTCGCTTTAAAACAACTGATCCTTGATGAGCTCCGTCTGAGGTGTGACTTCACCCGTGTTTAATGTTGGCATGGCGGATGGAACATTCTCTTTATAGAAATACTCAGTACGTGTGCCATTTTCATCTCGTTGCCCGGCATCATTGATGCGAACGGCAACAATGCCATCCGGTGCGGTGTAAGTGGCCTCGGGCACATTCTTTAGGACTTTCTCCATATAGCTTATCCACATGGGTAGTGCGGCACCACCACCTGTTTCTTTATCGCCCAAGCTGTGTGGCTGATCGAAGCCCATCCAAGATATTCCGACCACGGTAGGCTGGAAGCCGCAGAACCAAGCATCAATCGAGTCGCTAGTGGTGCCAGTTTTGCCAGCTAGATCCTGTCTGCCAAGTGACATGGCACGAATGGCGGTGCCATGCTTAACGACATCCTGCATCATGTTAACCATGGTAAAGGCGTTGCGAGTATCTATGACTTGCTCTGCGCCGTTGGCGGCGACGACAGGTGCAGCTTGGCTGAGCACATTACCCTTATCATCTTCAATGCGCTGTATAAAATAAGGACTAATTTTATATCCTCCATTAGCAAACACTGAGTAGCCGGTAAGAAGTTGCAGCGGAGTTACCAGACCTGCACCTAGTGCCATAGTCAAATAAGGAGGATGACGGTCTGCGTCAAAGCCAAACTTGGTTACATAGTCTTGCGCATACTTGGGCGTGATAGATTGCAAGATGCGAATGGAGACAAGGTTCTTGGACTTGATCAGTGCTTGTCGCATGCGCATGGGCCCCTCGTAAGTGCCATCATAATTCTTAGGTTGCCAAGGTTCGCTACCAGTTTGCTGCGCATCAAAATCGAGGGGCGCATCATTAATCACCGTTGCGGGGGTGAGCCCCTTTTCTAGTGAAGCAGAGTAAATGAAAGGTTTAAAGCTTGAACCAGGTTGACGCCAAGCCTGCGTGATATGGTTGAACTGATTCTTATTGAAATCAAAACCACCAATTAAGGAATAGATTGCGCCAGTTTGTGGGTCGCCAGATACGAAAGCGGCTTCAACTTGGGGTAGCTGACTGATTTGCCATGTCCCTTTGTCGTCTTTTTGAATCCGAATGATGGAGCCAATGATAATGCGCTGGTTGAGTGGAGTTTTGTTGCTGAGGGCGCGCTCAGCAAATTTAAGGGTGTCTGAAGATAAGGTAATGCGCTCCCCTCCTTTTGCATAGACTGATGCAGACTTACTCGACACCTCGGTAACGACAGCCGGAATGAGGTCGCCGCTATCAGGGGTGTCCTGCAAGGAGTCTTCAAGTTGCTCATCGCTATTGCCATTACTGATGTCGACGAAGCTCTCAGGCCCACGGTAGCCATGTCGTCTATCGTAATCCAACGCACCTTTGCGTATCGCTGTGTAGGCAGCAAATTGATCGGCTTGTCGTATCGTGGTGTAAACCTTGAATCCTTGGGTGTAAGTAGCATCCCCGAATTTGTCGAACATCATATTCCTGACCATTTCGGTCAGATAGTCGGCTTGACTAAGAGGATTGGCGAGATGATGAGTGTTGAGTGGTTGTGTTTGAGCAGACTGAAAGTCGACATCACTGATAAATCTAAGTTCATGCATTCTGCGCAACACATATAACTGACGTAACTTGGCCCGTTTGGGATTGACTACAGGATTGAAGGCAGATGGTGCTTTGGGTAAGCCGGCCAACATGGCAAATTCAGCCGTCGAAAGTTGGGCAAGGGGTTTATTGAAATATATCTGAGAGGCTGCGGCAAATCCGTAAGCACGTTGCCCTAAGTAGATCTGATTGATATACAACTGCAGAATCTCATCCTTAGTTAAGGCACTTTCAATTTTGAATGAAAGCAGAATCTCATTAAATTTGCGAGTCAGCGTCTTTTCCTTGGTGAGAAAAAAATTACGGGCTACTTGCATGGTGATTGTGCTCGCTCCTTGTTTTACGCCGCCAGCAGAAAAATTTGAAAGAGCGGCACGCAGCACGCCGATGTAGTCCACTCCTCCGTGCTCGTAGAATCTGTCATCTTCAGCAGCCAAGATTGCCTGTTTCATTAGCAGTGGCACTTCGTCGATTTTGACTAAGGCGCGGCGCTCTTCCCCAAACTCGCCGAGCAAGGTGCCCTCTTGGGTGTATATGCGTAAAGGAATTTTGGGGTGGTAGTCAGTTAGTGACTCTAAAGACGGCAAAGTGGGGTAGGTCAGCAAAACAGCGATGCTTAGTAGAATTATGGGCAGAAGAGAAATTGCCGCAATAATGAGTAATGGTAATGTCAGGCGGCGAGAGAGCATGAAAATAGTCCCGAAATGTATTGGCAAGCAAATTCAGAAAAGTCCGGCATTATATCGACTTAAGCAACTTGACAGTCATTCTAAAAATGGCTTTACACTTTCTGTAGTTATTGCTAGGATTTAAACCACTTTATACAGAACAGTGCTAAACGGTCTATGCCTAAAGTAAATTTTGATATCCCCTTAGACTTTTTACAAACCAAAACACCGCCCATGATAGGGGTGGATATTGGTACGTCATCAGTCAAAATGGTTGAGCTGAGTAAATTGCCAAAAAGTGCAGGTTATATGGTGGAGCGGTATGCAATAGAGCCGCTGCCTAAAGACGCAGTTAGCGATGGCAATATAAATAATCTGGATGCGGTATCTGAAAGCTTAAGAAGGGCTTGGAAGCGTCTAGGGGGGAAAATAAAAACGTAAGCTTGGCTTTACCGGCTGGGGCCGTCATCACCAAAAAAATAATGCTCCCTGCCGGCTTGCGTGAAGAGGATTTGGAGTACCAAGTAGAATCTGAAGCGAATCAATACATACCGTTTGCGTTAGATGAAGTTAACTTGGATTTCCAAGTGCTCGGATTGGCTGCAGGGAATGCTGAAGAGCTGGAGGTGTTATTGGCTGCTTCGCGCAAGGCGAATGTGGAAGATAGGGTGGCCGCTGCCGAGTCGGCGGGATTGAAAGCTGTAGTGGTGGATGTTGAAACCTACGCGGCCGAATCGGCGTTTAGCCATATAACGGCGCAGTTGCCGGGAGGGGCAAATGATTTGTGTATAGCATTGGTGGATATAGGTGCCAATGTGATGAATATTAATGTGCTAAGGAACGGTCAATCTGTTTATACCCGAGATCAGCAAATAGGTGGCAATCAGTTAACTCAGCAAATACAGACAACATTTGGTTTGTCAATTGAAGAGGCGGAGTCGGCAAAGCGTGCTGGTGGATTACCAGATAATTACGAGAATGACGTGTTGTCACCCTTTCGTCAAAATGTGGTGATGGAAATCGCAAGAGCACTGCAGTTCTTCTTTACATCTTCGCAATACAATCAGGTTGATTACATCGTTTTAGCTGGGGGGTGTGCAGTATTGCCTGGATTGGATGATGCTGTGGCAACCAAGACGCAAGTAAGTACTATGGTCGCCAACCCATTTGCTCTTATGACATTGTCGAGCAGAGTCAAACCTAGGCAACTACAAATGGATGCTCCGGCACTGATAATCGCCTGTGGTTTGGCAATGAGGAGGTTTGATCCATCATGATACGTATCAACTTACTGCCGCATCGTGCGGAAAAAAGGCAGGCAAGAAAAGTTCAGTTCATGGCGCTAAGTGTTATTAGTGTAGTGGCAGGTGCTTTTTTGATTGCAATGATTCATGGTGTTATCAGAGCCAAGATATCCTATCAGGAGAGACGCAATCTCTATTTGAAGCAGGAAATAACGATTCTGGATAAACAAATAGAGGAAATTAAGAAGCTGCGTGAGCAGACCACCTCCTTGCTCGCTCGAAAAAGTGTGGTTGAGCGGTTGCAAAGTACCAGATCGGATGTGGTGCATTTGATGGATCAGATGCTTAGGATATTACCGGATGGTGTTTATATAAAAACATTGAAGCAGGCTGGAGGCAAGATAACTATGGTTGGTTATGCTCAGTCTAATGCTCGTGTGTCGACTCTAATGCGCGCTATAGAAGCGTCGCCGTGGCTGGAAAGTCCGGCTTTAATCGAGATTCATGCGGCAACCAATGCTGGTGCGCGTGTAAGTGAATATACCCTGACTTTTGGAATAACCAAAGAGCAAGCAATGGTAGAAACGGTAGGTAAACCTGTAGCTAATAAGGGCTGAAAGCATGATTAACTTTGAAGAGTTAAAGAACTTAAATCCACAAGATCCTGGATCTTGGCCATGGTCTGCGAAGTTGATGGCATTTTTGGTCATGTTTGTTGGAGCAATTGCTTTAGGGGTGATGTTGGACTCCAAAGATCAGTGGGATGTTTTGCAGACTGCGAAATCAGAAGAGGAGGCTCTTAAGGTCACTTTTCTGGATAAAAAGAAGCAGGCAATCAACTTGGATTTGATCAAAAAGCAATTGATGGAGACACAAGAGTCGCTCGGAGCATTGCTTAAGCAGTTGCCCAATAAATCTGAGATGGATGCTTTGTTGACCGACATAAATCAAGCTGGGCTGGGGCGTGGTTTGCAGTTCGACTTATTCAAGCCGGGGGCTGAGGCGGTTATTGATGGTTCATTCGTTGAGCAACCAATCTCAATTAAAGTGAGCGGAAATTATGATGATTTAGGTAGGTTCGCTAGTGACATTTCTATGTTGCCAAGAATTGTTACTTTGAATGATGTCTCAATTAATCCCAGCCAGAGTGGGTTAGTTATGGAGGCACAAGCAAAAACCTATAGATATCTTGACGAAAATGAAGTGGCTGCTCAAAAGAAAACTACAAAAGTAGGGGGGGCAAGATGAAGCTAGTATATGCAGCTTTGCTGTCCATCACGTTAGTTGGCTGCGGTGGAGAAGAGTTTCAGGATTTAAGAGATTATGTAAAAAATTCAGGAGCTGATTTGCGTGGAAAAATACCTCCAGCACCTGAAGTTAAGCCGTACGAGCCATTTGCCTATGATAACTCGATGAATCTTGCGGATCCTTTTAAACCAAGAAAGCCAGATTTGCGGGCGGGTGGGAAGGCTGGACTTAATCAGCCAGACTTAGATAGGCCCAAAGAGGCATTGGAGGAATTTCCGCTAGAAACTTTGAAAATGGTCGGTTATTTACAACAAAAGAATGTAGGTTATGCTGTAATTAGAGCTCCAGACACTAAGATATACCGAGTAAAAGTGGGGAATTATTTGGGATTAAACTTCGGCAAAATTTTAGATGTGCAGGGAACCGAGGTGCAGGTAAAAGAAATGGTACAGGATAGCTCCGGTGATTGGACCGAGCGTATGAGCACCCTGCAATTAGTTGAGTGAATTAGGAGTCTGACATGAGCCAAATAAAATATGGAATTAAGGTGTTTCTTGGTCTGTTTGCTTGCTGCATGGTGTATGGCATAGCACAAGCGCAGGATGCACTTCAAAATAGCATTACTGGTGTAACAGCAAGCAATGCGGGGAACGGCACCATAGTTCTGAAAGTAGATTTGGCGCAGCCATTGACCTCTTCACCTAATGCATTTTCAATAAATACCCCACCAAGAGTGGCGTACGATTTTACAAATACAATCAATTCTCTAGGGAAATCAACGCAAGAAATTAATGAAGGAGATTTGCGTAGTGTGAATTTTGTTCAGGCTGGTACTCGGACACGATTAGTGATTAATCTGAACCAAATGAACGCTTACGAAAGCAAAGTAGAGAACAGTAGTTTAATTATTACGTTAAAGAAAAAGATAAATTTGGATAGTGAGGTCGCAACCACCTCAAAATTTTCGACATCAAAGGCGGGTAGTCAAACTCATGCATTGCGTGATGTGGATTTCAGGCGCGGAAAAAATGGTGAGGGGCGTGTGCAAGTTGACCTTTCCGACGCATCAACAGGGATTGATATTAAGCAACAAGGCAGCAAGCTCATTGTTGACTACGTTAAAACTAGTTTGCCTCACAATTTACAACGTAAATTGGATGTGAGCGACTTTGGAACACCAGTGCAACAAGTTGATACCTACACAAAGGGTGACAACGTCCAGATGCTCATTGAGCCTAAAGGTTTATGGGAGTATTCGGCCTATCAGACTGATAATAGATTCATTATTGAAGTTAAGCCGGTAATAGAAGACCCGAATAAGCTAGTTAAGAGCAACCAGCTTGGGTATGCAGGAGAAAAGCTTACTTTAGATTTTCAAAATATTGCTGTGAGAGAGGCGCTGAACGTAATAGCTGATTTTACAAATTTAAATGTTGTCATAAGCGATACCGTAACTGGGAATTTGACCCTGAGACTTAAAGATGTTCCGTGGGATCAGGCGCTTGATATCATTTTGCAAAGTCGCGGATTGGATATGCGGAAAAATGGTAATGTCATTCAAGTTGCGCCAAGAGAAGAGTTGGCTGCAAAAGAAAAAATTGATTTGACGGCTCGCCAAGAGATATTAGAACTTGAAACTTTGCGCACTGAAACATTTCAACTAAATTACATTAAAGCCGAAGCATTTAAGAAAATATTTACAGACGAGAAACAAAGAATTTTGTCTAAGCGGGGCAGTGCTGTCCTTGACGAAAGAACAAACATTGTCTTTGTTCAAGATACGCCTTCCAAGTTAGATGAAATTAGAAAAATAATTGCCAAAATTGATGTGCCAGTACGTCAAGTGATGATTGAAGCTAGAGTGGTTGAGGCAACCGATGGTTTTAGTAGAAGCTTGGGTACCACTTCGACATTCACGCCGCAAAGAGGCGGTGCCCTTAGCGCACCTCAAGTAACTGCCGGCGTAACCGCGCCAGTAGCAAATCCAGTGGGCAATCTAACAACGCTTCTTTTTAATAGAGCGGGGACACAAGTTCTCTCGTTGCAGCTGCAGGCGCTGGAAACAGATAGCAAGGGGAAAATTATCTCAAGCCCTAGAGTTGTGACGGCTGATAACTCAGATGCGCTCATTGAAACTGGAACTGAGATCCCATATCTCCAAGCTAGTAGTAGTGGCGCAACCAACGTTGCATTTAAGAAAGCAGTTTTAAGCTTAATTGTAAAACCACAAATTACGCCAGACGATAATGTAATTATGGACTTGAAGGTCAATAAAGACTCGGTCGGCCAATTGTTCCTTGGAATACCAAGTATAAACACCAATAAGGTCAATACACAGGTCTTGGTAGAAAACGGCGGTACGGTAGTAATTGGTGGTGTATACGCCCAAGTGGAAGCCGATGATGTGAATAAAGTGCCTGTATTAGGTGATATACCTGTGATTGGATACCTGTTTAAGAATAGAGTGAAAACGGATAAGAAATCTGAACTGTTGGTGTTCATAACTCCAAAGATCATGAAAGATACATTGAATTTAAAATAAATTATTAGTGCTGTAAAAGACATGCCCGGCTCGCACCGGGCTTTTCTTTTGTAACATGTTAATAATCATGAGTATTTATATGCATATGAAACGAGATTTAGACAACATCATACTGGTGGGGATGATGGGGTCTGGAAAGTCTACTGTGGGTAGGGCTCTGGCTAAGCAATTAAATATGACTTTTTTAGATAGCGATACCGAAATCCAGAATAGGACAGGGGTTTCGATTAGTCATATTTTTGATGTAGAGGGTGAGGGGGGATTCAGACAACGTGAGTCTGCTGAATTGGAGGTCATACTGCATAATAATTCTGTTGTACTTGCCACGGGGGGCGGTGCAGTTTTGGCTGAAAAGAATCGAGATTTACTAAAGAAGAACGGGGTAGTCGTCTATCTTCAGGCTAGTCCATCTGAACTATGGATGCGCACTAAGCATGATAAGGCTAGACCATTGCTGCAAACAGAAAATCCTCTTAATAAAATAAACGAACTCTATGCGGAGAGAAATCCGATATATCTGGAAGTTGCAGATATTGTGATTCAAACAGGGCGGCAAAGCGTAAATAGCCTTACATTGCGGCTAGAAGAAAAAATACAAAAATACAAAAAATCAGTATCAGGAGGGGAAGGAATGCCTAGAAAATTGCATGTTGAGTTAAATGATAGAAGCTACGCAATTTTAATAGGTTGCGGGTTGCTTAGAGATACAGAGCTTTTGACCAAACACATACCGAAAAAGAAGGTTGCAATCATAACGAATACAACAGTTGCTCCTTTGTATCTTGAGGCTTTGAAGAGTCGATTAACGCTCTCAGGAATCGCAGTTTCTACAGTCATTTTGCCAGATGGTGAGTCATATAAAAACACTGATACGCTGAACAGTATCTACACCAGCCTCTTGAATGACCGATGTGAACGTAGCACACCTCTGATTGCGTTGGGCGGAGGGGTGATTGGTGATATGACAGGCTTTGCCGCTGCAACTTATTTGCGTGGTGTCCCGTTTATACAAATCCCAACAACTTTGCTTGCACAGGTAGATTCCTCGGTAGGCGGTAAAACAGGGGTTAATCATGCATTGGGCAAAAACATGATAGGCGCATTCTATCAACCACAAATCGTTCTCGCGGATATAGATACATTAAATACGTTGCCAGACAGAGAGCTATCGGCGGGCCTAGCTGAGGTCATTAAATATGGCTTAATCAGGGATATAAAATTTCTTGAATGGCTAGAGGCAAACATGGATGGACTGCTAAGTCGTGATCCAACAGCACTTACATATGCAATAAGTAGGAGTTGTGAGAATAAGGCAGAAGTGGTTAGTGCTGATGAGTATGAGAATGGAGAAAGAGCATTGCTAAACTTAGGCCACACGTTTGGACATGCAATCGAGTCGGGACTTGGTTTTGGAGTTTGGTTGCATGGAGAAGCTGTTGCAACGGGAACAATAATGGCCGCCGAGTTATCGCGAAGAATGGGGTGGCTAAGCCAGATAGACGTAGAGCGAGTACGAAACATATTTCAACGGGCGAATCTGCCAGTCGTTGCCCCGGCTTTGGGGGTGGATAGGTATGTTGAGTTGATGGGCATGGATAAGAAAGTCGAAGGCGGCAAGATCAGATTCGTATTGTTGAAGCAACTGGGGCAGGCTGTTATTGAAAGCGATGTGCCTTTGGCTAAATTGCACGAGACCCTGGAAGCTTGCGTCTATGCGTGATCTTGCAATATATGCAGTCAGCGCCAGTAACTCCAAAGGCAGGCGAATAGAGGAAGATGCGCCCAATGGTCGTAGTCAATTCCAGCGCGATAGAGATCGAATTATTCATTCGGGCGCATTTAGACGCTTGGAATATAAGACCCAAGTGTTTGTTAATCATGAGGGCGATCTCTTCAGGACGAGGCTCACACACAGTATTGAAGTTTCACAGATAGCCAGATCGATAGCTCGCCGTCTGAATTTGAATGAAGATCTAGCCGAGGCGATTTCACTAGCGCACGATTTAGGACATACCCCATTCGGTCACGCAGGCCAAGATGCCTTAAATCTATGTATGAAAGAATTTGGCGGATTTGAGCACAACTTGCAATCACTGCGCGTTGTCGATTTGCTAGAGGAGCGTTATGCAAAATTTGATGGACTGAATCTGTGCTTTGAGACGCGAGAAGGCATACTCAAGCACTGTTCAGCAGAAAATGCTGCGTTATTGGGAGATGTCGGAGAGCGATTCTTGAGCAATCAGCGGCCCACATTAGAGGCACAGATTGCCAATCTTGCGGATGAAATTGCCTATAACAATCATGATGTGGATGATGGCTTGCGCTCTGGTCTGATTAACCTAGAGCAACTCAATGATGTGCCGTTGGTGGCCAGTCATTTGCGGCAGGTGCGATTGGAATATCCTGATTTATCTGAGCGACGGGTCGTCCATGAAACAATACGGCACATGATTAACACGCTCGTGAGTGACGTAATTAAAAGCAGCGAAAATAATATTCAAAAATACCAAATCCGCAGTTTGGATGACATTCGTAATGCGCCACCCATTTTGTCTTTTAGTGACGAAATGTTCGAACAACAACGCGAATTAAAGAGTTTTTTACGCACTCATCTGTATCGACACTACAAAGTGCTGCGCATGAGTAACAAAGCGCAGCGAATAATCAGTGATCTATTTGCAGTATTTATGACGGATGTGAGATTGTTGCCACCACAGTTTCAGGCGCATGCAGAAGTAAATCGAGCCCGCGCCGTAGCGGATTACATCGCCGGCATGACGGATCGCTATGCTATTCGTGAACACAGAAGGATATTTGCGGTGGGAGATTGGGCTGAGTACCTGTAGCCCAATTTAAATTAATCGGAGAATAAAGAGTGACTACGAAAATTCATCCATTGGCAGATGTGCAAAGTAAGAAAATCGGCGACGGTACGCGCATCTGGCAATTTTGTGTCGTATTTGAAAAGGCCGTCATAGGCACAAACTGCAATATCTGCGCAAATGTGTTGATTGAGAATGATGTTGTGATTGGCGACAACGTCACCATCAAAAGCGGGGTTCAGCTCTGGGACGGTATTACATTGGAAGATGATGTGTTTGTTGGTCCGAATGCTACGTTTACAAATGATCCATTTCCGCGGAGTCGGCAATACCCTGAACAGGGTTTTCCAAGAGTGTTAGTTAAACGTGGCGCATCAATAGGTGGCAATGCCACAATATTGCCAGGGCTGACGATAGGAGAGTATGCGATGGTTGGCGCAGGTGCAGTGGTCACGCGCGATGTGCCTGCTTATGCATTGATGGTAGGCAATCCTGCCAGAATTGTGCGGTACTTGAACAAGGATTGAAAATGATTAAGGATTGCAGAATCGTCGAGTTGCCCAAGATTCATGATGCGAGAGGGAATCTCTCTTTTGTAGAAAATTCGCGGCATATTCCATTCGATATAAAACGTGTGTACTACCTCTACGATGTTCCAGGTGGAGGGGAGCGAGGTGGGCATGCGCACAAACAATTACAGCAATTAATTATCGCTATTGCGGGAGCATTTGAGATTGTGCTGGATGATGGTTTCGAAAGAAAAATCATTCGCTTGGATCGGGCTTATCAAGGGCTATATGTATGTCCGATGATCTGGCGAGAACTGCAAAATTTTTCATCTGGAGCTGTGTGTTTAGTATTGGCTTCAGAGTTTTATGATGAGGCGGATTATTACCGCGACTATTCAATATTCGCAGCCGATGCTGCAAAACAACGCGAGGAATCATGAGTAACATTCCATTTTTGGATTTGCATGCTTTGCATGCCCCTTTGCGCACTGAATTAGATGCTGCGTACTGTAGAGTGATGGACTCTGGGTGGTTTATCACCGGACCCGAGTTGGAGGGATTTGAGCGTGAGTTTGCCGCTTACAGCAAAGTGCACAATTGCATTGGAGTTGCCAATGGGCTGGATGCGTTGCATCTGATTTTGCGCGGTTATGAAATAGGTCCAGGTGATGAAGTCATCGTGCCAGCGAATACATTTATTGCTACTTGGTTGGCAGTGACTCAGGTGGGAGCTCGGCCAGTACCGGTCGAGCCGGATGCAGTGACTTATAACATCGACCCAGTGCGTGTAGAGGAAAAGATTACTCCGCGCACCAAAGCAATCATTGCGGTGCACTTGTATGGGCAGATGGCAGACATGCAAGCGTTGCGAAGGATAGCTGATGCGTATGGGCTAAAGCTGATAGAGGATGCGGCGCAAGCTCATGGTGCGACGGCTTACGGACAAACGGCGGGTGGAGTGGGTGATGCCGCAGGATTCAGCTTCTACCCAGGTAAGAATCTTGGGGCGTTGGGGGACGGTGGCGCAGTGACCACAAATGATGTGGAACTTGCAGCCAAGATACGTGAGTTAAGGAATTACGGGTCGACAGTGAAATATCGACATGACCTAGCGGGATACAATTCTCGTTTAGATGAGATGCAGGCCGCATTTCTCCGTGTCAAACTAAAATATCTTGAGCATGGTAATGAGCAACGGCGCAAACAGGCCGCGACTTATACGAGTGCATTCCAGGGAACGAGTTTGATATTACCGGTAGTGCCGGAGTGGGCTTCCCCAGTGTGGCATTTGTATGTTGTGCGTACTGGGCAGCGTGATGAGCTGCAAAAGTGGTTGTTGGATGACGGTATACATACCCTAGTTCACTATCCAATAGCGCCGCACTTACAAGGCGCATACCAGAACTCAGGGGTGGCGAATGCCGGCGAACTGCCTATCAGTGAAATGCTGCATGAAGAGGTATTGAGTCTACCTATCGGAGCTCATCTCTCTCACGATATGCAACAGAGGGTTATTGACAGGCTAGTTGCATGGCGCGGCTGATACAAAGATTACGCAAAGTCCACCGTGAGGGGCGCCTCCTCGAAAGTCTGCTACTACATTTATGTACTTTGCCGGCAGTATATCTTTCGCGCAAAAGTTGCTTTGGTCTAGGCGGAAGACTGGCGCAATGGGCAAACCAAGGGCGGGCCTTGGAGGCTGAGTCTTATCTCTATAAGAGCGTAAAAGATTGGAAAGACACACGCAGTGGATATCACCAAGAGATTTATCCTTCACGGGTGATACAGCTAGGCCCTGTAAGGTCTTTGGGTGGTAGTCAAGATCCGCTGAATTTGCATCAACGCTCACATCAAATTACCTTGCCTGCAGCCGTGCTGTATAACTTGGGAGAAATGGATGTAATTGGCGGTTCCGAAATGGTCTTCGCTGATGAAAAGACCGTTCTGTACGACGAGCTGGCGCTAGGTGATGTGAATCGATATGGTTCAAAAGTATTCTCCATAGTTCCACATAATTACCGACCGCCTTACCTGCCTGCGGCTACTCGAAAGTCGCTGCTATGCCTGTTTCTGAAACGGGATGAGCCTCAAGTAGTCCCCTGCGCGATAAGCTTGTTAAAAGATCACAGTAGGAACTATTACCACTGGTTGCTGGAATCTGTACCAAGAGCGATTTTGGCTTCTCGTTGCTTGGACTGGGATGATGCTCCTTTGCTTGTCGATGAAGGGCTCCCGAGGCAGTTTATCGAGTCTTTGCGGCTGATAGCCCCCACACGTAAATTAGTTGAGATTCCGCATGGGGTAAGGGTTCGTGTTGAAAAGCTACACTTTCCTTCCGTATTGTCATCGACTCATGACTACTACGGAGCAGTGCCCGCAGCCGATGATTTTGTGATCGCACCTGAAGCCACAGCACTGCTACGAGAGCAGTTTTTGAAGCACGCCACAATAACATCACGAGTGCGGGATCGAAAATGCATCTATGTAGCTCGAACTGGAGGGAAACATCGTGTGCTTAACAACGAGTCTGAGTTGATAGCTTTGTTAGAGCGATTGGGGTTTTCAATAATGTATCCAGGGGAGTTAAGTTTTACCGAACAGGTCGCATTATTTGCAAACGCAAAAATAATTGTCGGCCCAACGGGTGCTGGAATGGCGAATATCGTATTTGCAAATTTGGACTGCAAGATTGTTATCTTGGCAGCGGCTACCCGCAATGCAAACTACTATTTGTTTGCGCAGTTGTCGCAATACGTGGGGATAGACCTAGTCTATATAGAAGGCCAACCTAGCGACGCCACAGATTTACATTCGGATTATCAGATAGAGCCGACTGCTTTAGAGCACCTTATGGAACGATTTATCACTGAGATTGACACCTCTAAGAGCAATATGTCAACCAATCCAGCACGTTCGTGATGTCCGAGTAAATATGACAAATGAGGCATCATCCTACCGCCAGATATTAAAAAGTTCCTCGATCATCGGAGGGGCTTCGGTGATTAACGTCGCTATTGGATTGTTGCGTATCAAAATCGTGGCGACTCTGCTCGGCCCAGCAGGTATGGGTTTGTTGAGTCTTTACACTGGACTGATATCAACTGCTTCCGTCGTGGCAACAATGGGGGTCGACACCATAGGCACCCGTCAAATTGCTGCGGCTGTAGTTGGAGAAGATGATCGTGAACTCGCAGTGGTGCGCCGTGCGATATTTTTTGGTGTCTTGCTGCTCGCAATTGCTGGAGCGTTGGTGGTTTGGTCGCTACGTGAAGTAATCGCGGCCCATGTGTTGGGGGGGGGGGGGACTGGGGGGGGGGGGGGTGGGGGGGGGGGGGGGGGGATGGGGGGGGGGTTGGGTTGGCTGTCCATAGGTGTTGCACTCTCGGTTGCAAGCGCATCGCAGAGTGCCCTGATACAAGGGATGCGGCGTATTGGTGATATCGCGCGCCTTAGTGTATATGGGGCAGCAATAAGTACGCTTTTAGGCATAGGAATCTTATGGCAGTGGGGCTCTTCAGGTTTGATTGCATTCGTCATTGCAGGCCCGCTCAGTACGTACTTGCTTGGGCATTGGTATGTTTCTCGTCTATCAAGGGCTGTGCCAGTTGAGACATCGATTACCGAACTCACGCGTCAATGGCAAACATTGTTGCGCCTAGGTATCCCATTTATGGGGGCAGGACTGATTGGAACGGTAGTTCAGCTTTGGATACGTGTGGAGATCGATAGCACACTTGGGGGGGAGGCACTCGGCCACTTTCAGTCTGCTTGGATGATTTCAATGCAATATATCGGCTTCGTATTGGGGGCAATGGGGGCGGACTACTACCCGCGATTGACTGGTGTGATCAATAATCACAAGGTGGCTAGTAATCTTGTAAACGAGCAGACCGAGATTGCATTATTACTCAGTGCACCGGTCTTCATCGCAATGATAGGCTTGACACCGTTTGTCATACACTTTCTGTACTCAGCTGCATTTATGCCGGCAGCTGAAGTGTTGAGATGGCAAATATTGGGTGATGTTTTGAAAGTGGCAAGCTGGCCATTAGGCTTTGTTATCGTGGCCGCAGGTGCAGGTAAGACCTTCTTTTGGTCAGAAACGATAGTGATGTTACTGATGGGGAGCGTAATCGCTGCCTTTGATGCGAGTGTAGGACTAGTAATCACAGGGATGGCATTCCTGTTGTGCTATGTTGTTTACTTGCCTATGGTCTATTTTTTAGCCAAAAAAAGAATACAATTTCAGTGGCAACCCAAAGTATTCCGCCTACTTTGCACAATTTTTTTACTTTGCGTGTTTACTGGAATTTCGAGTGCGATGTATTGGTGGGGGGCTGTACTGGCTGTGGTCTCTAGCCTAGTATTTGGCCTGTATTCACTGTTCAGAATCACCCATATGATTAATCGTGGGGGAATGGTTGGTCGCATCGCCCAAATAGGGCAGAAAATATTCTCGAAGATAGGCCTAAAACATGAGTGAACGAGGACAAGTAAGAGAGATACTATGTATGTGCTCGCTTGAGCGGGCGGGCCGAGAGCGTTAACAAATCCTAGAGGCCTATGTTTATAGGAGGACGTTGTCTCCTGTCGAAGAGAAATCCCCCTTGACCTCGCAAAATTATGAACACTAGGTTGGTTCAAAAATCACGCATTACACATTTGGTCAGCGAGTTAAACATGTATGAACCTTTAGTCTCGATCCACATAATTTGCTACAACCAAGAGCAATATATCAGGGATGCGCTGGTAAGCGCGGTAGAGCAGGATTATCCAAATCTGGAAATCGTAATTGCAGACGACTGTTCGCAAGATACAACTCGTGCGGTCATAGACGAGATTATCGGAATATATCCGATGGTACGCATCACGAAATTATTCAATCCCAAAAACTTAGGTATCACCATTAATTCTAATGCCGGACTTGCATTGTGCAAGGGCGAGCTGATCGCATTCATGGGCGGTGATGACATACTACTTCCAGGAAAGATCAAGCAGCAGGTGAAATGGTTTGCTGAAGATGAGAGGCGTGTGTTGTGTGGGCACGATGTAGATTGGATCAATCAGCATGGTGAGTTACTAGGTGTCCGTTCTAGTAATTTCGTTCCTATGGTTTCGGGAATAGGTGCAGCAGGCTTTATTGAAAATGGCACCCCTTATGCAGCTACAGCGATCATGGTGAAGAGATCCCGGATTCCAAGCTATGGCTTTCATCCTGGCTTGCCAGTGGTGGCCGATTGGAAGTTGTGGATAGATGTGATTGGTACTGATGGGGCCTATGGATATATATCCGGAATATGGGCGCAATACCGGCGTCACTCTGGCAATATAACTGCGCGCCGTACTTGGAAGATCACCCGCGATGTGCTGATGACTTGCGTATTATCGCTGTGGCACTTTCAGGGAAAGTTCACTTGCTCATGGCTGCAATATTTTTTCCGGCGACTTCCCAAGGCGATGAAAAGTCAGTAATGGCGACCTTAAGTCATAGATGCGATATTGAATAACTGAAGAGTATTCATAAATTCCAGAATATTCAGGCACTGCGTGGCGTTGCGGTATTGTTCAGTGTTAATCGCGCTTGGAAAGATATGGGATATTGACAATATAGTTGTGCTGCCATTATTGCTGCTTGCAACACTGGCAATAGCCAATTTAAGTTATCGCTATGTAGAACACCCGCCCTACAATTCTGTAGAAAATGGTTCTAGGTTTTGCTAGGTATTCAAAACAAAACGAGTATATCGATTTACTGAAATCGGGCTGTATCATCTGTGGATAATATGAGTTGTTATAAGTCAAATGAGTAAGATAATCGCGATAACCGGCGCAACAGGTTTCATCGGTGGAAAGCTGGTATTGAAGCACTTGGGGCAAGGCGATCAAGTGCGTGTGCTGTCGCGACATTCGCCCAGTAAAAGTGGGCTGCCTGATTCGGTGCAGTGGTTTCGTGGTGACCTGACGAATGAGGCAGACCTGCATGCCTTCGTTGAAGGAGTGGATGTGTTGTATAACTGCGCTGGGGAAATACGCGATACAGCGCGTATGGAGGCTTTGCATGTAGGTGGAACAGGTCGGTTGATTGAAGCAACTTATGGACGCATCGGTCGTTGGGTGCAATTGAGTAGCACCGGGACATATGGTCAACGACGATCAGGAATCATCACCGAGCTAAGCGACTTAAAACCACGTGGGATGTATGAGGTGACAAAGCTGCAATCAGATAACCTAGTCCAAGCGGCATCATCAAGCGGTGCATTTCAGCATGTGATTTTGCGTCCATCTATCGTGTACGGGGCGGGAATGCCTAACCAGTCACTCTACAGTTTGATTTCCATGATTCGGCGCGGATGGTTCTTTTTTATTGGTAGACCAGGTGCTTCGGCAAATTATATTCAAGTGGATAACGTGGTGGAGGCATTGCAACTCTGCGCTCAAACTCCTGAGGCATCAGGGCAGGTCTATAACCTGTCGGATTGCCGTAGGCTGGATGATTTTGTTGCTTGCATAGCTCAGTCGATGGGGTGTGAGGTTCCTCGCACCAGGTTCCCGGAGATGCCCATCAGAGCACTAGCCACCTTGATTGGTGGCATTCCTGGGATGCCGCTGACGCGAACTAGGGTCGATGCCCTTACTACGCGTGTGATTTACTCAATTGAAAAAATCGAGCGGGAGCTTGGATACCGACATGTGGTTTCAATGGAAGATGGGTTGCAAGGGTTGGTTAAAGCATATAAACAACATTGCAAGTTGTAATGAGAAATGAAGAAACTCTGCTACGTTGCTACCATCCCAGCCGTTGTGCATGCCTTCTTGCGAGAACATATCGTGTTCGCCGCAAAAAATTATGAAGTAACAGTTGTCTGCAATTCTGTGGACACGTATTTGCTGGAGGGAATCAATGCGCGAATCATAGTGCTATCCCTTGAACGCAAACCTTCACCTTGGCGTGACATGAGGTCTCTATGGCAATTGTTCAATTTGTTTCACCGAGAGAGATTCGATATTGTTCATTCGATTATGCCAAAAACGGGGATGCTAGCAATGTTGGCGGCACGGCTGGCGTTTGTGCCTGTTCGTATCCATACTTTCACAGGACAGGTGTGGGTGACGAAAAGGGGGGGGCGGCGCATCCTGCTCAAATTCTTTGACAAATTGATAGGAACTTTTGCCACATGTGCCCTGGCGGATAGCCCGTCACAACGAGACTTTTTAATTGGCGAAGGAGTGTTGCCACAGGGCAAGGTAAGGGTGTTAGGAGCTGGGTCGATTTGTGGAGTGAATCCGGTGCGTTTCCATCCCGATACGGAGGTTAAGCGAACAGTCAGAAACAGCTTGGGAATTGCACAGAATGCTAAGGTGATATTGTTTGTTGGGCGGTTGAACCGCGACAAGGGGATGTTGGATCTGGCCGCAGCCTTCCATTCGATTGCAAAAGCAGACCTGGATGTAGTGCTTTTGTTGGTAGGTGCTGAAGAAGATGTACCATTCAGTCGGATTCAGGAAATCTGCGATGTACGAGATGATCGTCTGCGCTATGTGAGCTTTACGTCCACGCCGGAACATTACATGGCTGCCGCCGATATTTTTTGCTTACCAAGCTATCGTGAAGGGTTTGGCATGACAATCATTGAGGCGGCTGCCTGTAGCGTTCCCGCTGTAGCTTCTCGAATTTACGGTATTACCGATGCTGTGGAAGACCTTGAAACTGGGTTGTTGTTCACGGCGGGCGATGTGGATGCACTAGTTCAGGCCTTGTTGAAGCTGATCACGAACAACGACCTGCGGCAACAGATGGGTAATGCAGCTGGCTTGCGTGCATTGGACTTATTTTCCAGCACAAGAATTACCCATGAGATGGGGATGTTGTACTTAAATATTACTTAAGTATGCCGGTCCGAGAAATGAAAGATAGTTGCATTGAAGGAAAAGCCAGTCATTTACTTGTTACAGGTGCCAGTGGTTTTGTCGGTACTGCTCTTTGTGATGAGTTGATTGAGCGGCGATTTGTTGTTCGAGCAGCGAGGCGCTTTGCAGCTTCTCCAGTCGAAAAGGCAGAGATGGTGGGAGTTGGTGCAATAGATGACAAAACCGACTGGGCTGAGGCACTACGTGATGTAGATGTGGTTATTCATCTTGCCGCCCGCGTGCATGTGATGAAAGATGTTTCCACTGATCCTCTCGCTGAATTCCGCAAGGTCAATCTGCATGGCACCGAAAATCTAGCACGACAGGCTGCAAGTGCCGGGGTCAAACGATTGGTCTATGTCAGCTCGATAAAGGTCAATGGCGAAGGCCGCGAGGGTGTGCCATACACCGAACAGGATGTCGCTGCCGCTCAAGACCCATACGGCATCTCAAAATGGGAGGCTGAGCAAGCCTTGCATCGCGTCGCGCAAGAGACCGGTTTGGAGGTCGTCATCGTGCGTCCGCCGCTGGTCTACGGGCCGGGCGTGAAGGGTAACTTCATCAGCTTGTTTAAGGCCATCGACAAAGGATTGCCGCTGCCTTTGGCGGGTGCGCGCAACGCACGCAGTCTGGTTTATGTAGGCAATCTGGTGGATGCGTTGATTGCGTGTGTGACGCATCCCGAAGCTGCCGAGCAAACTTATTTGGTCAGCGATGGCCGGGCGGTCTCTACGGCTGAATTGGTGAGCGGGATCGCTGGTGCACTGGGACGCCAAGATCGCTCTTTTTACTTTCCGCCGCAGATATTGCATGCGCTCGCCGGGGTGTTGGGCAAAACGGCGCAGGTGGATAGACTGTTCGGTTCATTGCAGGTGGATAGCGGCAAACTCACTCAGCAACTAGGCTGGACACCGCCTTACACCTTGCAGCAGGGACTGGCAGAAACCGCGCGCTGGTATCGCCAGCAAAAATAGCGTTTCGTCTAAGCGGTCAGTTTGGCGATAGCTGCGCTGACTTCGGCGACGCTGGGTGAGCGTTGTATGCCGCCCAGATTGATAGTCAGGTCGCCCTGATAGACCCCAGTCAAAAGCGGATCAGTCGCGGTGTATAGGCCTATGGTGGGTCTATGCAGCGCAGCGGCCAGATGCGCGATGCCCGTGTCCACGCCTACGATGGCATGCGCACCGCTGAGCAAAACAGCGACCTGTGCCAGATTCAATTTCGGTGTGACGACCGCCTCTGGTACCAACGCGGCTAAACGCGCGCTGCGTTGTTGTTCTTGGTTGCTGCCCCAAGGCAATACACATGCTATGCCTTGCTCGTGTAGTTGCTTGCCCAATGCGACCCAGTTGCCTTCTTCCCAAAGTTTGTCGTCGCGACTCGTGGCGTGTAACAGCACGACATAGCGGCCTGTGGGCAGCCAGTCTGGGATGGCTAGCTCGGGCGCGCGTACGCCGAAATCCGCCCTGCCTTGCAGTGTGTAGCTCAATGCCTGCGCAACAAGTTGTCGGTTGCGCTCGACTGCATGTTGCTGACGTGCAACCGAGTAGGTGTGTTGGTAGAACAAAGCGGCGAGCGGCTCGCGGGCACTGGCGCGGTCATATCCGTAATGCGGCCCACAGGCGTTCGAACCCAACAGCGCGCTCTTGAGCAAACCCTGTGTGTCTATGATGTAGTCGTAACGACATTGTGCCAAGGCTTTGCGCAGCGCTCCTATCTCCTGCCAAGTGCTGCGCTTAAGCAATGCGCGTTTCCAGCGTCGCACCGCTACAGGTATCACATTGTTCACGTTAGGATGTAACTTGGGTAACGCAGCAAAGCTTTCTTCAACCAGCCAGTCTATTTGCGCGGCGAGGGAGTGGCGCACGATGTCACTGACCACCGGCAGATTGTGGATGACATCACCCAATGATGAGGTTTTGACGAGCAGGATGCGAGGTTGACTGAGCTTATCCAAGGTAGCATGGGGGTAGGAGGACAGCGCGCATCTTAAAGGATGTAGCGCGGTGATAGGAAGCGCTGCGGCTGATGTTAGAATGCGCGACTTGTTTTTTAGCCATTTCGATATATGTCCCATTACCCCCCCATGGTCTCCGCCTTGGTCACGTTGATCCTAACTTTGGTGTTGACGCTGAACAAAGACGGCACCATCAAAGATGTACCCAACGAGCGCTCGCTGCACAGCGAGCCGATTCCGCGCATAGGCGGCCTAGGCATCATGGCGGGCGTGCTGTCGGGATGGATGTTGTTGCTGCACGATCTGCAACTTTGGATCGTCTTGCCGATGTTGGGTTTGTTCGCGATGTCTATGCTCGATGATATGCGCAGCCTGACCCCTAAGACCCGTTTGATCGGACACTTTATGGCGGCAGCCATCGTGGTGCTGGGCACTGGGCTGGCGTGGTATTGGTGCTTGCCGGTGCTGTTATTCATCGTGTGGATGACCAATCTGTATAACTTTATGGATGGCGCGGACGGCTTGGCGGGCGGCATGGCGATGTTCGGTTTCACCATGTACGGCTTCGCCGCATTGCGCAGTGGCGTATTGGAAGGTGAGGCCTTCGCCATGATGTGCTTCACCATAGGTGCAGCGGCCATGGGCTTCCTCTATTACAACTTCCATCCCGCCAAAGTGTTTATGGGCGATGCGGGCTCCATACCCTTGGGCTTCCTTGCGGCATCATTTGGTGTGTGGGGCTGGCAACAAGGATATTGGCTCATTTGGTTTCCGGTGTTGGTGTTCTCGCCGTTTATCGCCGATGCCACCGTGACTTTGCTGTTGCGCTTGCGTAGAGGTGAAAAGCTGTCGCAAGCGCATCGCAGCCATTATTACCAACGCTTGGTGTTGAGTGGTTGGGGACATCAGAACACCGCGATCCTTGAGTATGTGCTGATGTTTTCGGCTGGAGCGTCGGCGTTGTGGGGCTTGGAGCAGGATGCCGTGATGCAGGCCAATCTGTTGGCCGGTTGGGCGGGCATCTATCTGGCAGTCTCAATGTGGATAGATAAACGTTGGAACAAATTTCAAGCGCAGCAGGGAGGCGGCGATGCTGCGTAAATCTAATACTAGAACCATGATGGCGATGTTGCACGATACCGTGGCAGCGTTGTTCGCGTGGAGCTTTGCTTATCTGCTGCGTTTCAATTTTGAGTTACCCGCAAATTATCTCGCCGAGTTGCAGCACACGATAGTGTGGATCGTGCTGTTGCAACTGCTCGTGTTTTGGCGCTTAGGTCTGTATCGCGGCATCTGGCGTTATGCGAGCCTGCCGGATCTGCGCCGTATTGTGATCGCGGTGTTACTGGCGGCAGCACTCATCCCGTTCGCTTTGTGGATGTTGCGCACCAGTTTGGTGGTGCCGCGCTCGGTGCTGATTCTCAACCCGTTGCTGCTGATGCTGTTCATGGGCGGCAGCCGCCTGTTTTATCGCATGTGGAAAGAGACGCGCATGCATAGCAACTTGAAGCTCTCGTCTGAGCCTGTGCTAGTACTGGGGGCAGGCGATGCCGCGATCAGTCTGTCCAAAGATTTGGCTAAGAACCCGGCTTGGCAGTTGGTGGGGTTTTTGGATGATGATGTGAGCAAGCAGAGCTATGTGCTCAATGGCATCAAGGTGCTCGGTAAGTTGGACAGCGTGTCCCACTGGGTGAATCACTACAGCATCGAGAAGGTCATCATCGCCATGCCAGCCAGTTCGCATCAGCAGCGCAAACGTGCCATCCAACTCTGTCAGGAGGCGGGCGTACAAGCGCTCACCGTACCGTCTTTCGACGACCTGATGAGTGGCAAGGTGGGGGTGTCCGAGTTGCGTGCCATCGAGCTGGATGATTTGTTGGGGCGTGATCCGGTGCAGCTCGATAAGGCTGGACTGCACGAGTTTCTGGCCGATCAAGTGGTGATGGTGACCGGTGCGGGCGGCTCGATAGGCTCTGAGCTGTGCAGGCAGATCGCCAATTTCCAGCCATCCCAATTGGTGTTGTTCGAGCAGAGCGAGTTCGCCTTATATACCTTGGGGCAGGAGCTGGAACGCAGTTACCCGAATTTGAAATTCGTCTGCATCGTCGGCGATGTGAAAGAGAGTGCGCGCGTCAACGAGGTGTTGCAAAGCTATCGCCCTAGCAGCGTGTTCCATGCTGCGGCCTACAAGCATGTGCCGATGATGGAGCAGAACAACGCTTGGCAAGCGATACGCAACAATGTACTGGGTACTTGGACGGTGGCGCAGGCTGCGCAACAGCACGGCGTGCGCAAGTTCGTGTTGATCTCTACTGACAAGGCAGTCAATCCCACTAACGTGATGGGCGCTTCCAAACGTTTGGCCGAACTGGTATGCCAAGCTTTGCAGCATGGCGGGGAGACTAGATTCGTGATGGTGCGTTTCGGTAATGTGCTGGGCAGTACCGGCAGCGTGATTCCAAAATTCCGCGCCCAGATCGCGCAGGGTGGACCGATCACCGTCACGCATCCCGAGATCACCCGTTACTTCATGTCCATACCCGAAGCTGCGCAATTAGTGTTGCAAGCCGGTTTGATGGGCAAGGGCGGCGAGATCTTTGTGTTGGATATGGGCGAGCCGGTCAAGATCGTCGATCTGGCCAAAGAGTTGATACGACTGTCTGGGCTAAGCGAAACAGACATCAAGATCGAATATAGCGGGCTGCGCCCGGGCGAAAAACTCTATGAGGAGTTGCTCGCAGATGATGAGCAGACCCTGCCCACGCCCCACCCTAAGTTGCGCATCGCGCAAGCCAATCAGGTCGAAGCAGACTGGTTGCCACGTTTATTGGCGTGGACTGCCGCGACCGCCAAAGTAGACAGTACGGTCCGTGCCGATCTGACTGGCTGGGTGCCGGAATACCAACCTTATAGCGAGCCACAAAGCTGATGACTAAACAAGTTACTGAGCGTGTCATGCCGCTGCTACGCATTGCGACAGCGACAATCGGGCTGGCTGTGCCGATCTCCACCGCACTGGATAATTTCCTGTTGGCAATGGTGTTGCTGGGCTTGTTCTTCAATCTCGCTAAAGTCTGGCGTATCGCAGTTGACAATCCTGTGGCGCGCGCCGCCCTCGCCTTGTTCGGTATGCTCGCTATAGCCACGCTGTATGGCCACACGCCTATCAGCGAGGCGTTCGGCATACTGGGAAAATACATCGACTTGGCTTTTGTGCCCCTGTTCATTCTGATGTTCTCCGAAGCCAAGATTAGGCAATTGGGTGAGCGTATGTTTTTCCTAGCAAGCGGTTTGATCTTGCTGCTGTCCGGTTTGCTGTCGCTGCACTTATTAGCACCGCAGATCTGGATGAGTAGTCTGACCACTGCCGACAGCCCAGCGGTGTTCCATAGCTATATCACGCAGGGCAATATGATGGCCTATGCCGCCTTTCTAGCAATGCTCAAAGTTCGTGATGCACAGGATGTTAGATCACGTGCGCTATGGGCGAGCTTTGCAGCTCTAGCGGTCTTCAATGTGCTGTTCATGTTGCAGGGCCGCACCGGCTATGTGATTTTGTTGCTGCTGCTGGCATGGTACGCATGGGTTACATTGGCCAGATATTTTCAGCAGCGCGGCAAGGCATGGGGTTGGCGTCAGGGCGCGGCGGTGATGGCGGCTGGTATGGTAATGGTTGGCAGCGTGTATATGCTCTCGCCACGCTTGCATGATCGCGTGGAGACCGTGAAACAAGAGATGCAGGCTTGGCATCCCGATCTGGGCAATGAAGGCTCTTCTGCCGGACAACGCTTGGATTTCTACTACAACACCTTGCAAATCATTGAGCGCAATTGGTGGGCGGGGGTGGGAACCGGCGGCTTCCCTGATGCTTATATCGAGCAGATACAAGGTACGAACGCGCTACCGACGCACAATCCGCATAACGAATATCTGATGATTACGGTGCAGACCGGCGTGTTGGGCTTGTTGCTGTTGCTCTATCTGTACTACACCCAGTGGCGCGTCGCACCCCTATTGGAATCGCCCTATGCGCAAGATGCGGCACGCGGTCTGGTGTTAGCTTTCATCGTGAATTGCACTTTCAATTCGGCACTACACGACCACGCCGACGGCCTGTTCTTCGCCTTTATGAGCGCGCTGTGGTTCAGCACCTTGCGTGTGAACAAGCCGTGAGCAAGCTATCGGTCATCCTGATCACCAAGAACGAGATACTCAATATCCGCGAGTGTCTGGCCTCGGTGTCTTGGGCGGACGAGATCATTGTGGTGGACTCAGGCAGCACGGATGGCACGCTGGACGTATGTCGCGCACTGGGTGCCAAGGTCTACGAACAGGATTGGCCGGGCTTTGGTGTGCAGAAGAATCGCGCGTTGGGTTATGCCAGTCATGACTGGGTGTTGTCCATCGATGCTGATGAGCGTGTCACGCCCGAGTTGCGCGCCGAGATCGAAGTTATCCTGAAGGCTGAACAGGCAGAGGACTCCTATCTCGTGCCGCGTCTCTCTAACTACTGTGGCCGCTTCATGTATCACTCCGGCTGGTATCCAGATCTGCTGCCGCGCCTGTTCCGGCGTGACAAGGCGCGCTTCTCCGATGATCTGGTGCACGAACGACTGATCGTTGAGGGCAGTTCGGCGAAGCTGAAGGGGCTGCTATTGCATTACGCCTTCGACGGCATAGAAGAGGTGCTGCACAAGATCAACCAGTATTCCACGGCGGGCGCAGTGATGATGCACAAACGCGGGCGCAAGGCTACGCTGACCGGTGCGGTGGTGCGCGGTCTGTGGAGTTTTTTCCGCACCTATATCCTGCGCGGTGGAATCCTCGACGGGAGCGAGGGCTTCATGCTTGCTGTCTCCAATGCCGAGGGCACTTATTACCGCTACCTCAAACTGATGCTGCTGAACCGGAAGCCATGATGCGTATCGCCGTCATCGTCACCACCTACAACCGCCCCGACGCACTGGCCGCCGTGCTGGAAGGTTTGCTTGCGCAAAGCGACAGTGATTTCGAGGTGCTGGTCGCGGACGACGGCTCCAAGCCCGATACCGCCGAACTCGTGGGACGATTCCAGCAGCGCGCCGCCTTGACGATTCGTCACATATGGCAGAAGGATGACGGTTTTCGCGCCGCCGCGATCCGCAATCGTGCGCTGGCCGAGGCCACAGCCGACTACATAATCTTCACCGACGGCGACTGTATTCCGCCAGTCGATTTCGTCGCACAGCAACGCAAGTTGGCCGAAGCGGGCTGCTTCCTTTCCGGCAACCGTCTGCTGCTATCGCAGGATTTCACTCGGCAAGTGCTGCAGGAACATATCCCGGTCCATTGCTGGCGCTTCGGCGATTGGCTGCGCGCCTACCGTGCAGGTCATATCTCGCGGCTGCTGCCGCTGCTGCGCATGCCCGATTCGACTTTCCGCAAAGTCTCCCCGCGCCGCTGGCAGGGAGCTAAGACCTGTAACCTCTCTGCCTTCCGCGCCGATCTGCTGAAAGTGAACGGTCTCGACGAGAGCTACACCGGCTGGGGGCAGGAAGATTCCGACCTCGTTGTGCGTCTGATTCGTGCCGGACTCATCAACAAGAGCGCGCGCTTCGCAGCACCCGTGCTGCACCTGTGGCACAAAGAGAACGACCGCTCGCACCTGGAAGAGAACAAGCGCCGTCTGCAGCAGGTGTTGAATGCCACGCACATCCGCGCGCTCAAGGGTGTGGACCAATACCAGGAGAATGATAATCCGCTTCCGCAGGAAACGACGGTTGCCCCTTCTCCCTCGGGGAGAAGGTTGGGATGAGGGAAGGCACTTGAAGATCCTGCACGTCGTGCGCCGCTACGGCCCCGTCGGCGGCATGGAGCGCTACGTGTGGGAGATCACGCTCGAACTGGCGAAGCTCGGCCATGAGGTGGTGGTCATCTGCGAACGTTGCCATGCGGAAAAGCCGCCGGGCATCACCGTGCACGAACTCGGCGAGATCGCGCCCAAGCCGCGCTGGCTGTCGCTGCTGCGCTTTGGCAAGCGCGTCGAAAACTGGCTGGTGCAGAATCCGCATCCTGGCTTCGTCGTGCACAGCAACGAACGCCTCGCCAAGCACGATGTCACCACTTTCCACGGCCCGCCCTTCGCCACTATCTTCGACAAGCCTTGGTGGAAACGCGTTTCCTTGCGCGTTGCCATGCAGCTGCTTTTAGAGCGGCGCGAGTTGCGCGAGGCGCACTACATCGTGTCCAACTCCGAGCTCATCTCCGCGCAGTTGGCGCACTACTACCCTGAGCACAAACACAAGCTCACTCCGCCCGTCGTGCCCGGCGTGACCAGTGGTGCGACGCGTGCCGACCATGCCGTGCCCAAGGACGGCGGCGTGGTCGGTTTTGTCGGCAAGGAGTGGCAGCGCAAAGGTTTGCCGTTCGCGGTGGAGGTCGTCAAACGATTGCGCCAGAATCGTCCCAACCTCAAGTTTCGCGTAGTCGGCCCGGCTGTAAAAGATATTCAGCATCTGTTCGATGCGCCCGAGCATGACCAGCTACTGGGTTGGAGCAGCGCAGCGCATTACACCGAGTTCGACGTGTTGCTGCATCCAGCCAAGGCCGAGCCCTATGGCATGGTCATCTCAGAAGCGATGGCGGCTTGCGTACCGGTGGTGATCTCCGATCTGTGTGGTGCAGCGCCGCAAGTCAGTGCAGAGCATGGCGAGGTGTTGTCGCTGCATGACGGCGTGCAAGCATGGGCGGATGCGTTAGAGATGCAGTTGTCGCGCAACACGCCCGTGCCGCAGTTCGTGCGCGCTTGGCGCGAAGTGGCGCAAGAGTATGAAATAATCTACCGCGCCCATTTCGCCAAGAGACACTCATGAGTTCACATCCGTTAATCTCCATCATCGTGCCGGTCTACAAGGCCGAAAAATGTCTCGACGAGTTATATCAGCGCCTCAAGACTTCCCTGGAGACCATCAGCCCCAATTTTGAGATCCTCCTCGTGGAGGATTGCGGCGGTGATAGTTCTTGGCAAGTCATTGAACGACTGAGTGCTGCCGATGCACGGGTGCGCGGCGTGCAGTTCAGTCGCAACTTCGGCCAGCACTACGGCATCACGGCGGGTATGGATCTGTGTCGCGGTGACTGGGCGGTGGTGATGGATTGCGATCTGCAAGACCAACCCGAAGAGATTCCGCGTCTCTATGCCAAGGCACAAGAAGGTTACGACATCGTGTTGGCCAGACGCGGCGTGCGTCAGGACGGCATGCTCAAGCGCATCACCTCCAGCCTGTTCTACCAAGCGTTCAGTTATCTGGCCGATATCGATTACGACGGCGAGGTAGGCAACTTCCGCATCATGTCGCGCAAGGTAGTGGATAGCTTTAGTCAGATGCGCGAGCAGCTGCGCTTCTTCGGTGGCTTGGTGCAGTGGCTGGGTTTCCCTACTGCCAGCATCCGTGTCGAACATGCCGAGCGTTTCGAGGGACAGTCCAGCTACACCTTCGCCAAGCTGTGGAAGCTGGCTTCCGAGACCATCATCGCCTATTCCGACAAACCTTTGCGCATTGGCGTGCGCGTGGGTTTCACTATGGCGGCACTGGCTTTCGCCTACGGCATCTACATTCTGTGTTACGCGCTCATTTACGGCTCGCCCATCCCGGGTTGGAACAGCCTGATTGTGTCGCTGTATTTCATCGGCGGCATCATCATCGCGATGCTCGGCATTATCGGCATCTATCTGGGCAAGACCTTCGACGAGAGCAAGAAGCGTCCCCTGTATATCGTGAGAAGAACTACCTACGATGCACACACTGATTAGACCCACCCCTTGGGACACCGTCCCGCTGGGCATGCCCACTTGGGAGTTGCTCAGCTATAGCGAAGCCGCGCTGCGTCTGTGTATGCAGACACCCGGCCATCACACCATTAAGGTCGATCCGCTAACTGATAAGCGCCTGTTGCACGACTACGGTTTCTACTATTGCGACACCTTGATCGCACCCTATGCGAACTTAAAGAAGCTGCGTCCGGTCGCGCACCCGGATGCAACCGTCTCCAAAGTCTGTGATGCGGAAAAAGTACTGGCGATGGGGCACGGTGTGTTCGCGCATGGTCGTTTTCGGCGTGACTTCAATCTGCCTAAAGCAGTAGCGGAACAGCGCTACGACACTTGGCTCAAGCAATTGCTGGACGAGGGCAACGTCTACGGCTTGTATTATCAGGGCGAGTTGGGCGGCTTCATTGGTCACAGCAAAGACAGCCTGGTATTGCATGCGGTCGGCGATAACTGCCGTGGCAAAGGGCTGGCGAAATACTGGTGGAGCGCGGTGTGTGTGGAATTGTTGCGCGAGTATGAGGAAGTGCATAGCTCCATCTCGGCAGGCAATCTCGCGGTGCTCAATCTCTACGCGGGTTTGGGCTTTTCTTTCCGCACACCACAAGACATCTATCACCGCATCGTGCCATGAGCTCCATGCTGCAATTGATACGCTATGGCGTGGTGGGCGTGGCCAGCAACGCGAGCATCTACTGTCTGTATCTGCTCATCACCTATCTGGGCATGGAAGCCAAACTCGCCATGACCTTGGTGTATCTGGTGGGTGCGACCATAGGCTTCGTCGGCAATCGCAAATGGACCTTCGAACATAGCGGTGCGGCCAGCGGTGCCGCGCTGCGCTATGTGCTGGCGCATAGCTTCGGTTACCTGCTCAATCTCGCCATCCTGTATGTGTTCGTCGACCGCTACGGCTATCCCCACCAGTGGGTGCAGGCTGCCGCGATCATCGTGGTGGCGGGGTGTCTATTCGTGATCTTCAAATTCCTGGTGTTTAAAGATAACGAATAAAGTGCGTCAAAGTGCTTTGCGTGCCACCAAGAAGCGCGAGCCTCCAGCCGGGAAGCGCACACCGATACGGGTCAGTGCCATCTCCACGTTCATCGCCGCCTTGAGTATCAGGTTCATCAGCTTGCCTATGCGCAGTTCGGCCATCGCATCGTGTTCGGTGTTGCTGTCGCGGTTGGCCATGCTGCGGGATAGCCACATCAGCGGCAGCAGCAGGGAGACGAAGGAACCGCTGTCTAGTATCTCGAAACCAGCAGCCTTCACTTTGCTTTCCAATTGTGCGGCGGTGTAGCGCCGCACATGACAGGCTTTCTCGTCTTGTTTGCTCCACAGCGCGGGATGTTGCGGCACGGTGAGCAGCATGATGCCGCCGGGTTTGAGGGCCTTGTTGATCTGCTTCAACACGGTTTCGTCTTCTTCTATATGTTCGATGACATCAAAAGCACCCAGTGCGTCGAACTGCGCTTCGAAGGGGATGTTGCGCGCATCCATCTGGATGAACTGCGCGCGCGGTACGCGCCGTGCGGCATGAGCGAGACCAGCGCTGAATATCTCTGCGCCCATCAATTCAGCGGCGGGAAATTCGCTGGCGACATTGGAAAGAACGAAGCCGGTGCCGCAACCTATCTCCATAAAGGAAGTCAGCACAGGTGCGTGGCGGCGCAGCAACATGAGGATGAGGCGGTTGCGCGATTGGAACCAGAAGTTGCCTTGCTCCAGACCGGCCAGTTGCGCGAAATATTCCGGGTTGAAACCGTCACCGGCATGGGCGAACGCTATTGCCAATGCTGGATAGCCATCGGCTAGTGGCGGCGTGGCGCCGCAGCTGGGGCAGACCCATGCCGGGCTGCTGTAACGGGCATCACATTGTGGGCAGATCTTCATAGTGGGGTTCCGTGATTCTTGAGGGCGATAATCGTGCGCATCATGGTAAGAGTTTGCTCTGGTCGCACGCGTTACCGCGACACAGCAGATACAGCTCGTCGCCAAGCAGCTGATATTTTTTCACGACCCTGCCCAGCGTCTCATCCGCACTGAGCGCGATGACATAGCCGTGCTCGAAGTCTTGTGGTGGCCACATCAAGGCGGGTGCGGGGTAGCGCGCTTGGTCGATATAGGCAGTGACGTTCAGGCCAGTGGCGCGGGTGTCGGCAGAATAGAGCGGCTGATCCTTGGCGATGGCGATGATCTCGCGCGCCGTGACGTGGTAGTTCTCGCCACGGTAATGGCTTTGGTAATAAGGGAACAAAGCCAGCAGCACGACAAAGTTGAATGCGATGGCGGCAGTCAGCCAGCGTGCTGTGGTGCGTATCGCCACATCGCCCGCGCGCCACACCAGCCGCGCCAGCAGCAAGGCGAACAGTGGATAGATGGGGATGAGGTAACGCATGCCGCCGTGCGGTGCCAGCCAATAGGGCAGGAAGTTAAGCCCTGCGATCAGCACGGCAGTGCGGAAGTGACGCGGTTGTTCGTCCGTATCGGTGTTGCGCTGACGTAGCCAGAAATAAGTGCCCAGTGCAGTGCCGGGGAGCAGCCCTAGCCACACTTCGATAGGGAAGCTCAGCAATTTTTGCAGATATGCCAGGATGCCGGGCAGGGCCAACTTGGCGATGATCTCGTCGAACATGCGTCCGCTCTGCGCGCCACCGGCGGGCAGCAGCGAGAACCACCACACGGGAAAGGCGAGGATCAGCACATGCGCGAGCAGCGAGGTTTTGCTCAACAGCATGCGGCGGTAGTCACGTTGCATGCCTAATACCAACACCGTAGCGAAATAGAATACATAGGCCGTGAATGCCTTGCTCAGCAGCGCGAGACTGATGGACAGTGCCGCGACGAAGAACAAGCCGCGCCGCTGCTCTTTGCAACCTACCCACAGTGCGGCGATGGCGGCGAAGATGAACAGTGCAAATAGCGGGTCCACATAGGCCAGCCAGCCGTGGTACATCATCACGTCGGAGAAGGTCAGGTAGAGCAGCGCGGCGAATACGGCGAAGCGCGCTTCGCCGTACAGGCGCAGACATAGCCAGCCGAGGATGGCGGTGCTGCTCCAGGTAGCGGCGATGGTGATGCCGCGCGCCGCCCATTCCATATGGGCCCAGCCAACCACATCAGCGACCGGGATGATCATCCAGTTGAACAGCGGGTTGTGGCGCACGTCCGTGCCATACAGATGTTGGATCATCCACATACCGTTCTGGCGCATCTCCAGCGAGGTGATGGGGAAGATTGCCTCTTCGCCTATGTAGTAGAGATTGAGCGCAGGCAACATGCTGAGTGCGGCGAGCAGCAGTAGCCACAGCAGGTCTTGGGTTTGTGAGTGCTTCATGGTTTGCAGCATGGTCAGTCTTTCCGGTTGGGGTAGGCGCGCCACAGCGCGGTGTATATCTTGGCATAGCAGCTGCTGGCAGCGTGATGTTCATCGAGGAACTCGTTGCTGGTGCAGCCAAAGTTTTCTGAACGTCCGGCATCGAACAGGAACAGCTGGTGCGCGTCCGCCCATGCGCTCAGGCCGCTTTGCGTGGTGCGCAGATAAGGGCCGAGCTCGCGATGACGGGAGAACTCCTGCTCCATGCCGGGCAACAGCGGCGGCATGAACAACAGCACTTCCACGCCTTGCGCACGGGCGCGTGCGGCTAACTCACCCAGACGTTGCAGCAGCGCGGCGTCCGGCACGCCTTTTTTCAAATTTAGATTTTGGTAGTACTTGGAATTGCTGGCCGTTGCCGCTGCGATCAGTGCATGCGCGTCGCTCACGCGTGAGGAGCTGGCGAAAGTGGCACTGCCGTCGTAGCGGAAGCCGGTGCAGGTGCCTCTATGTACGATGTCGTAATCCTTGGCGGGGGTGCCGTCGTTACAGGTATACACCGCGCCGCCATCGTCGCGGAAATAGCCGCTGAAAGTTTGTAGCGGGTCGGGTGTGTGGGCGGAAGACTTGAGCATCTCCAGCAGCCCCGCCATGCGCGGATAGCTCAGCGCATCGGCGGCGCGGCTCAGCCACGCGACTTGCTGCGGCGCACGCATGGTGCTGTTGGCGGCGCGTGACAAGTCGATAGGGTTGGGCGGCGCATATTGATAGATGAAGCCTATCGACCAATCTAGCGGGATCACCAGTGTCTTGAGTTGCGGCGCGTGGGCGAGCAGATAATCGGCTTCGTCCAGCACCGAGTTCAGACCGTGTCCGGTCTGTGCGTAGTTGTAGACCTTGCGACCGGGGAACATCTCGGCAGTGATGGCCAAGGCCGTGGACGAGCCCATCACCACGGTGTCGATCCCGGGCAGCCTGTCATCCAGTCGCAGCGTTTTGAATAGATGTGTGTCGCTCAAGGTGGGTGCGTAGGTCACCCCTTGCGTATGCTGTTGCCAGGTGCTGGCCAGTGCGACCTTGTCGGTGTTGCCCAGCGTCGCGTTCACCAGTGTCAGATTGAGCAGGAACATCGGCAGCAGCGTCGCCGCGCAGCACACGGTGAGTATCAGCAAGTAGCGGCGGTGAGCGGTACGCATGGTCAGAACTGGAAGTACAAGAAAGCCGATTGCTGGCTGACGTTGATGAGTGCGGTGAAGGCGAGCGCCCATACCAGCAGTGCCGCGCGTAGGGTGGGTTGCCACAACAATAGCTTGGCACGGCTACCCGCAGGCATATCCAGCGCGGGGCGATAGGCGGCCATGATCTGTTGCGTGTTGGGCGCGAACCAGGCGATGAGCAAGGCGATCCATATCCAGTTCACCGCGCCGCCCATGATGAGGTTGTTGGTGGTGCCGAATTGCACGCCGTGTGTCGCCAGCCATACACCGCCGCTGCCCCATTTTGCCAGCCAGGCATCTGGCAGCACGATGCCGTTCCAGCCCGACATGGCTTGCAGGATCGCGCCGGCACTGGCGAGGTTCTCGGCGCGGAACAGTACCCAAGCCACCACCACCGCGACAAAGGTAAGCAGCACCGCCAGCGCATGCATGGGTTTGGATAGCGGCGCTTTGGGGTCTTGTCCCATACGGCGACGCAGGCCGTGCCAGGCATGGTTGAGGGTCAGATAGAGGCCGTGCAAGCCGCCCCACAACACGAAGGTCCAGCCCGCGCCGTGCCACAAGCCGCCCAGCAACATGGTCACCATCAGATTCATATAGCGCTGCGCCTTGCTGTTGCGGTTGCCGCCCAGCGGGATGTACAGATAGTCACGCAGGAAGCGCGATAAGGTCATATGCCAGCGCCGCCAGAATTCGACGATGTTCACTGACTTGTAGGGAGAGTGGAAGTTGAGCGGCAGCGTCACGCCGAACAGACGCGACAGGCCGATAGCCATGTCCGAGTAGCCGGAGAAATCGAAATACAGTTGCAGGGTGTAACACAGTGCGCCGCCCCAGGCGTCGATGAAAGACAGCTGCATACCCGCGCCGTGTGCGGCGAATACTGGGCCCACATATTCAGCCAATCCATCGGCGAGGATGACTTTCTTGAACAAACCGATGAAGAAGATGGTCAGGCCTACGGCCATGTTCTCGGGATTGAAACGATAGGTCGCAGGCAGCGCGAACTGCGGCATCATCTCCTTGTGGTGCAGCACCGGCCCCGCGATCAGATGCGGAAAATAAGTGACGAACAAGGTGTAGTGGATGAAGTTGAACTCCTTGACCTTGCCTTGATAGGTGTCCACCAGAAAGGCGATCTGGGTGAAGGTGAAGAAGGAGATGCCCAGTGGCAGGATGATGGTGCCAACATGCCAGTCGCCACCGCTCACGCTGTTGAGACTATCGACGAAGAAGTTCGCGTATTTGTAATAACCCAACAGCAATAGATCGGCGCTCACCGCCAGCGTGAGGATGCGCTTGCGCTGGGTGACTGCCTTGCCCAGCCAAGTGCCGAAGCCGTAGTTGCAGACGATGGAGGCCAGCAATAGGCCGACATAGAGCGGGTTCCAATAGCCGTAGAAGAACAACGATGCCAACGCCAGCCATGCTGCCGCCCAAGCCTGATGGATGCGGGCCAGCGCGAAGAAGCCCAGCAGTACCAGCGGCAGATACAGGAAGATAAAGGCGTAGGAATTGAACAGCATCAGCGCGCGTAAAAACTTTCTATGGCGGCGCAGACGCGCGCGATGTCATCTTCGTTCATCTCGTAATACAAAGGCAGACGCACTAGACGTTCGCTCAGGGTATCGGTCTGTTGCATGTTGCCACACACGCGACCATATTTTTTTCCAGCGGGTGCGGAATGCAAGGGCACGTAGTGGAACACCGGATTGACGCCCTGCGTTTTGAGATGGGCGATCATCGCAGTGCGCGTTTCCAGACTATCCAGCAGCAAATAATACATATGCCCATTGCTGTGCTCGTCAAAGCGTGGCAAGCGCATATGGCCAGCTTGTTCCAGTGGCGCAAGACGTTGTGCATAGGTGGCGCAGATGGCGCGGCGCTGATTGATGATCTCGTCGGCGCGTTCCAGTTGCGCATACAGGAAGGCACTCACCAACTCGCTGGGGAGATAAGAAGAGCCGATGTCCACCCAGGTGTATTTGTCCACCGCGCCACGGAAGAACTGGCTGCGGTTGGTGCCCTTCTCGCGGATGATCTCGGCGCGCTCGACGTAGCGCGCATCGTTGATGAGCAATGCTCCGCCTTCGCCGCTGATGATGTTCTTGGTCTCGTGGAAACTCAGGCAGCCGAAGTGGCCTATGGTGCCGAGGAACTTACCGTTATAGGTGGAAAGCATGGCTTGCGCGGCATCTTCCACCACCAGTAGATTGTGTTTCTTTGCGATGGACATGATGCGATCCATCTCGCAGGGCACGCCCGCGTAATGCACCGGCACGATGGCGCGAGTCTTGGGCGTGATGGCCGCCTCGATGAGCTGCTCATCGATGTTCAGCGTGTCGGGGCGGATGTCCACGAACACCGGCACAGCGCCGCGCAGCACGAAAGCATTGGCGGTGGAGACGAAAGTGTAGGAAGGCAGGATGACTTCGTCGCCGGGTTGCAGGTCGCACAAGATCGCAGCCATCTCCAATGCGGCGGTGCAGGAGTGCGTGAGCAGGGCTTTGCCGCAGCCCAGTTTCTCTTCGAACCAGCGATTACATTTCTTGGTATAGGCACCATCCCCAGACAGATGTCCTTGTGCCACGGCATCGGCAATCAACGACAGCTCGCGACCGATGATGAAAGGTTTATTGAACGGGATAGGTTTCATCGTGATTCCATTAAAATCTGATACGCTATTTTACAGACAACACTAGGGAAACGTGATGGCTATCTACGCGATAGGCGATGTGCAGGGCTGCTATACCGAATTGGTCGCGCTGATCGACAAGCTGGATTTCGACGCGCGGCGCGACCAGCTGTGGTTCGTCGGCGATCTGGTCAATCGCGGTGCGGAGTCCTTGCAGGTCTTGCGTCTGGTCAAATCGCTGGGCGATAGTGCCATCACCGTGCTGGGCAATCACGACCTGCATCTGCTGGCTATCGCGCAGGGCCACTCCAAGCCCCATCCCAGCGATACGCTGGATGAAATATTGGCGGCGGACGACAAGGATGAATTGTTGGACTGGTTACGTTCACAGCGCATGTTGCATGCGGATCAAGGCCACGTGCTGGTGCATGCGGGGTTGTTGCCCTCGTGGACGGTGGCGCAGGCGTGCGAGTTGGCCGCCGAGGTGGAGAGTGAGTTGCGCGGCAAGCATTACGATAAGTTCTTCGCGCATATGTATGGCAACCAGCCCGACGCATGGGATGACGAGTTGGACGGTTACAAGCGTTTGCGCGTCATCACCAACGCGCTGACGCGCATGCGCGTGTGCACCCCCGATGGCGCGATGGAGTTCAAATTCAAGGGCGAGCAGCACAAGATTCCTGCGGGTTATATTCCTTGGTTCGATGTCCCACAGCGTGCCAGTCGCGGCACGACGGTGATCTTTGGTCATTGGTCGGCGCTCGGCTTGTTGCGCCGCGATGATGTCATCGCGCTGGATACCGGCTGTCTGTGGGGTGGGCCGCTCACGGCGATACGGCTGGATGACAGAAAAATTTTCCAGGTGCCGAGCGCGAACCCGATACAAGCACCCCATGCTTAATCTGAGGGGATGATGCAGGCACGAACACGCAGGATTAGGTATGCTGCGCAAACCAAAACGGGAGACTGACATGATGCACGCCATTCGCGCCACGATTGATCCACAAGGCCATATTCATTATGCGGAGCCGGTGCGCATGACTGCGCCCCGCCAAGCCTTGGTGATTTTTTTGGATGAAGGCAATGAGACCGCTTTGTTGGCACAACCTGCTTTGTCCGATGATTGGCTCAAACCCGAGGAGGATGCGGCATGGGCACATTTGCAACCGGGCAAATAGTCGTTGTTCCGTTTCCTTTCTCCGATCTTTCCGCGCAAAAATTTCGTCCCGCGCTGATTCTTGCGGACGCGGGACGCGGTGACTGGATACTTTGCCAAATCACCAGCAACCCTTTTGCAGACCAACAGGCAATCGAATTAAACGAAATGGCATTTGCGCAAGGCAGTTTGCAGCGCATTAGTTACGCTCGTCCGAGCAAACTTTTCACCGCTAATGACAGCTTGTTTAGTGCGCAAGCGGGTACGTTGCATAGCGTGTATTTTCAGCAAGTGCGCGCTGCCGTCATCGCCCTGTTGCGCGGATAACGGTGGTGGCCCAAGGATGCTGGGCTAATAAAAATTTTTCCGAGGTGTACAAAAAATATGGCGGCGCGATTCTTATATACGCTGATGCTGGCGCTGTTATTTCCCTTCATCTTCATCAAGCTGCTGTGGCGTGCGCGCTTGCAGCCGGAATACCTGCACCATGTGGCAGAGCGGTTCGGCTTTTATAGATTGCGCAGCGAGCGGCCCGTCATCTGGCTGCACGCGGTATCGGTAGGCGAGACGCGCGCCACGGTGAGTCTGGTGGAGAAGTTGCTCAAGGAGTATCCGCAGTACCAGATCGTGTTGACCCACACCACGCCCACCGGACGCACCACCAGCGAGCAGCTGTACGGCAAGCAGGTGATACGTGTCTACCTGCCTTATGACTACCCCTTTGCGGTGCGCCGCTTCCTGCGCCATTTTCAGCCCGAGTTGGGCATGCTGATGGAGACCGAGATCTGGTTCAATCTGATCCATGCCAGCCAGCGCGAACAGGTGCCGCTGTTGTTATTGAATGCGCGCATGTCGCAAAAATCGGCGCGCGGTTATGCGCGCTTCGCCACACTCACTCGACCGGCTTTGAATGCCTTGCATGGCATCGCCGCGCAGACCGAGGACGACGCACAACGCTTGCAGGCACTGGGTGCACGCGACATCGCCATCATGGGCAATCTCAAATTCGACATCGCGCCGCCACGTGTGATGCTGGAGCTGGGCAAGGTGTTGCGCGAACGCTTCGGTGTCTCGCGCAAAGTGTTTCTCGCCGCCAGCACGCGTGAAGGTGAAGAGGGGTTGTTGCTGGATGCCTGGCGTGCTGCCGCGCCAGATGCCTTGTTGGTGCTGGTGCCGCGTCATCCGCAGCGCTTCAACGAAGTCGCCGAGCTTATCAATAAACACGGCTTCCTCATGCAGCGGCGCAGCGGCAACGAGCTGGTCAGCCGCGAAGTGCAAGTGGTGTTGGGCGACAGCATGGGCGAGATGTTCGCGTATTACGCGGCGGCAGATGCCACCTTCATCGGTGGCAGTCTGTTGCCATTCGGCGGGCAGAACCTCATCGAGGCATTGGCCGTCGGCACGCCGGTGTTGATCGGTCCGCATACGTTCAATTTCGCCGATGCCACGCGCTTAGCCGTGAGCGAAGGCGCAGCGCAACGCGTGCCAGACGCGGTCGAGCTGGTCAAGGTTGCGCAGCAATTGCTACAGGATGATGCGGCATTGATTGAGATGAAGGCGCGCGGACAAGACTTTGTCGCCACGCATCAGGGCGCGACCGATAAGGCGATGGCGCTGATAGTGCAGAATCTGGCTACGGCTTGATTGGTTTTTCGCTGAGCATCTCGATGTTGCGCTCGCCGTTTTTGATATGCAGCTGCACATGGTCGCCGACCTTGAACACGATCTTGTCCAACGCTTGCATCACATAGACGCTGCTGCCGTCTTCGTCCAGCTTCACCCACAACTCCACGCCCGGCTTGGTGGCGATGCCGGCCTGACTGCCTACCGTGCCACCCACCACCGAGCCGAGTATCACGCCCATCATGGAGCCGCTATAGATGCCGCCCACTTGACCTGCCACGCTGCCCGCCGTGCCGCCGCTGCTGTTATCCAGCTCTATCGGGGTGACGCTTTCGATCACGCCGGGCTTGAAAACTTCCGGCGGGAATTTTGGGCCACTCGCGCAACCAGCCAGGATTAAAGCGGTAAGCAGCAGTGCGCGGCGCATGGTTTACAGGCTGATGGCGTAGCCGAAATGCTGCTGGAACTGCGCCATGATGTCAGCACGCGTAGGCTTGTGATTCTGTCCGCCACGGCTGGCGATCTTGATGGTGCCCATCAGCGAGGCCAAGCGTCCGGTGGTCTCCCAGTCCCAACCCTTTTGGATGCCGTACAACAGTCCGGCGCGGTATGCGTCGCCGCAGCCGGTGGGGTCGAGCAGCGCGGTGGCTTGGGCGCAGGGGATGAGGATCTCTTTGCCATCTGCATAGATGGTCGAGCCTGCGCCGCCGCGCGTCACGATCAGCGCGCGCTTGCCTTGTGCCAGCTCGGTCAAGGTCTTGCCGGTCTTGTCTTGCAACAGTTGCGCCTCGTAATCGTTGACCGTCACGTAGGTGGCCAGTTTGACGAAATGCAGCAGTTCCTCACCGCTGAACATCGGCATGCCTTGACCCGGATCGAACACCCAAGGGATGTTGGCAGCGACGAACTGTTGCGCGTGTTCCAGCATGCCGGTGCGGCCATCCGGCGAGACGATGCCCAGGCTCACCTTGCTGGCGTCACTCACTTTGTTTTGCTCGGAATAGCCCATCGCGCCGGGATGGAAGGCGGTGATCTGGTTGTCGTCCAAGTCGGTGGTGATGAAAGCCTGCCCGGTATAGCTGCCGGGCACATGGCGGATGTGCGCTTGCGAGATACCCAGATTCTTCAGATGCAATGCGTAGGTGGAGAAATCGTCACCCACAGTCGCCATGATCATCGCGTCGCCGCCCAGCAGATGCAGGTTGTAAGCGATGTTGCCGGCGCAGCCGCCGAACTCGCGGCGCATCTCGGGTACCAGAAATGCCACGTTCAGCATGTGAATCTTTTCCGGCAGGATGTGCTTCTTGAATTGATCCTGAAACACCATGATGGTGTCGTAAGCCATCGAACCGCAAATCAGTGTGTGCATCGCCCTGCTCCAAATTTGAAAGGCGCGGATTGTAACATCGTCACCTTGTGCTTAAGCACTGCGGTAGTGCCGCCGCCATATTGCAGTGCAAAGCGCCGCCGCTTTGCGCACCCGAAGCGACGCACACTTGTCGCGATAATCTTCATATATGGCGTGGCCTAGGCGGCGGTGATGCGCAAATTGGCACAAAGCTTGCGTGTAGCACGCATGCTCGCCGCTTTGGGCGAGTTTACAAAGTAAGGAGGCACATCATGAGCTGCGATGAAATGATCGTCACCACGCTGAGTCACAGCAAATTGGCCGAAGACCTCAGCCGCGCGCAACTGGAGACACTCGCCAAACTGGCGCATGTGCGCCGCTATGTCACGCACGACAGCGAGCTGCGCATGGACGGCAACGTATTGCAGGATGCGCTGATAATTCTGGTCGAAGGCGAGATCGCCATCAACGGCACGGTGGACAAAGAACATGTCGCGCTAAATCTGGCGCATGGCGGCGACATGGCGCGCATCCTCAGCTTCGTCGGCGGCAACGTCACCATTGCCGCAACCATCCACGTTAAACGCGACAGCACCGTGTTGCTTATCAAGCGCAGCGAGATGGAGGGCTTGTTGCTGCACGACCCCGTGCTCGCCTATCTGGTGATGCGCAATCTGGTGCGCCATATGCACAGCGTGGCGCGGCGCAGCAACACCGAGAAGGAAGAGCTGAGCAACTATATGTATCACATGAACGGACGTTACTAGGCGGTGCATGTTGTAGGAGCGAGCCATGCTCGCGATTTTTTAATGGTTCGCGAGCAGGGCTCGCTCCTACAATGGGTCTATGTTTTGGCAGGCAATTGGCACAAGGCCGCGTGTAAAATACGCCGCCCTTAACCCCTGTCTGACACCATGAACGTTACCGATAACTTCTTGCACGACCAAGTCGCGTTGTTGCGCTACAGCTACCACCATTGGACAGGGCTGCATCTGCTCGATGCCAAACTGGACGATGCCGCCGCTGTCGCTGCATTGCGCGACGCACCGCTGGCCGTGGTTTCGCACGACACCGCAAGCGACCCCATCTTCAACTACGCCAACAGCGCCGCGCTGCAATTGTTCGAGATGGATTGGGACAGCTTCGCCATGCTGCCCTCGCGCCGCTCCGCCGAGACCGCCAATCAGGAAAAGCGCGGTGCGGCGCTGGAAGAGGTTGCGCGGCAGGGCTACACGCAAGGTTACGCAGGCATCCGCATCGCCAGTTCAGGCCGACGTTTCTGGATACGCGACACCACCATCTGGAATGTGGTTTCGCCGCAAGGTGTGTTTATGGGGCAAGCCGCGCTGATCGGTCGCAGCGAAGCGCTTTAACGGCGCAGGGTGCAGATGCCTGTGTGATAATCCGCGCCTCGTTTGGCACCGCACCACCACACCATGTTTGAACAAACCTTCAGAAACATCGACGACATCCTGCGCAAAGAAGCGGGCTGCGCCAGCGAACTCGACTACACCGAACAATCCTCTTGGCTGTTGTTCCTCAAATATCTCGACGCGCTGGAAGCGAGCCGTGCAATGGAAGCCGAGCTGGAAGGCAAGCAATACACCTACCTGCTCGACCCGCCGTATCGCTGGGAGACATGGGCCGCGCCTAAAGGTAAAGACGGCAAGATTGACCACAACGCCGCCATGACCGGTGACGACCTGCGCGACTTCGTCAATCAAACGCTGTTCCCCTACCTGCACCGCTTCAAAGAAAAAGCCGACAACGCTAAAACGCTGGAATACAAAATCGGCGAAATTTTCGGCGAGATCAAAAACAGAATTCAAAGCGGCTACAACCTGCGCGACATCATCGACCACATCGATGAACTGCGCTTCGGCTCGCAAGTGGAAAAGCACGAGCTCTCGCACCTGTACGAAGCCAAGATCAAAAACATGGGCAACGCCGGGCGCAACGGCGGCGAGTACTACACCCCGCGCCCGCTGATTCGCGCCATGGTGCAAGTGGTCAACCCCAAAATCGGCGAAACCATTTACGACGGCGCGTGCGGCAGTGCGGGCTTTTTATGCGAAGCGTTCGACTACCTCCGTTCCGGCAAAGGGCAAGTGGTTCGACAAGCTCACCATGAACGGGGCGGAGAGAATGGGCGTGCCGAATCTCTTTCCTCCGTTCGCCCTGAGCCCGTCGAAGGGTTGAACGGCGCACCAACCGGATTAACCACGCGCGACCTGAAGATTCTTCAAGAAACCACCTTCTACGGTATCGAAAAGAAAAGTCTCGCCTACGTCATCGCCATCATGAATATGATCCTGCACGGCATCGAAGCGCCCAACATCGCCCACGCCAATACGTTGGGCATGAATCTGAATGACGTGCAGGACAAAGACCGCTTCGACATCGTCCTCGCCAATCCGCCCTTCGGCGGCAAAGAACGCAAGGAAGTGCAGCAAAACTTCCCCATCAAAACCGGCGAAACCGCCTTCCTGTTTTTGCAGCACTTCATCAAGTTTTTGAAAGCGGGCGGACGCGGCGCAATCGTCATCAAAAACACCTTCTTGAGCAACACCGACAACGCCTCGGTGAGCCTGCGCAAACACCTGCTGGAAAGTTGCAACCTGCACACCATCCTCGATTGCCCCGGCGGAACGTTTCAAGGTGCGGGCGTGAAAACCGTGGTGCTGTTCTTCGAGAAGGGTTCGCCGACACGCAAGACTTGGTACTACCAGCTCGATCCCGGCCGCAACATGGGCAAGACCAATCCGCTCAACGACAGCGACCTCGCCGAATTCGTCGAACTGCAAAAAAGCAAAACCGATTCAGCCAAGAGCTGGAGCGTGGATGCCGCGAACATCGACCCCGCAACGTTTGATCTGTCGGTGAAGAACCCCAACGGCGGCGAAGTCGTGGTGCATCGCAGCCCGCAGGACATCATGGACGAGATCGCCGCGCTGGATGCGCAGAGTGCGCAGGTATTAGGTAATATCCGAGCCTTGTTGTAAGGGAGAAAGCCATGGAAGACATACGCTGGAAACAAAGATTCGATAACCTGCAGTCGGCTTACTTGCGACTTCAAGAAGCGATCGCCGCAAACCAACAAGCACCCGACAATCGGCTCATCCAGATGGCGCTCATCAAGGCATTCGAGATGACGTTTGAGCTGTCGTGGAAAACCATAAAGGACTACCTCAAGTACAACGGCATCGACGTAAAGTTGCCGCGCGAAATCATCAAGCAAGCATTTGCCACCGACATCATCACCGATGGCCAGATGTGGATGGACATGCTCGAAGATCGCAACCTGATGGCGCACACCTACGACGAAGCCCGCGCACTGGAGGCCGTCGATCACATCTGCCGACGTTATGTGGCAGGACTGGAACAACTGCACCAATACCTGAGCGCAAGGCTGGCCTGATGTTTGGTTTAAGCGAACAAACCTTGGCCGCCATCAAAGCCTGCCTGCAACAACACCCCGAAGTCGTCTGGGCCAAAATCTACGGCTCGCGCGCCAAGGGCAACTACGAGCGCGGCTCGGACATCGATCTGGCCTTCAGCAGCCCAACCGACATCTCGGCGGACTTGCTGGCAGCGCTCGACGACCTGCCTACCCCTTATATGTTCGACGTGACGCATTATGAAAGCCTCAAGCATGAAGGATTGAAGGAACATATCGAGCGCGTGGGCGTGATGTTTTATCAGCGTGACAGCGGTGCGACACGATGAGTCAGTCGCAAATCGCACATGCCGTCATTCCTGCCCCACTTTCCGTCATTCCCGCGCAGGCGGGAATCCAGCAAGACAAAAATGCCTTTGATTTAAACCCACTGGATTCCCGCCTGCGCGGGAATGACGACGGTACGGAGGCGATGCAATGAAGGCGGAGTGGCAAACCAAACCTTTTGATGATTGCATCGAAAAGGTTACCTACACCTCAAAGATTCAACGCAAGGATTTTTTGGTGGATGGGGCTTATCCCATCATTTCGCAAGAAGAAGATTTCATTAACGGCTACTGGGATAACGAGGCTGATCTGTTCAGTGTTCCAAAGTCCGTTGTGTTGTTTGGTGACCACACCAAGGTCTTGAAGTACGTTGATTTTGATTTTGTTCTGGGTGCCGATGGCGTAAAGATTTTGCAGCCGCGCGATTTCTTGGAGCCACGCTTTTTTTACTATCAGCTCCAAGCCGCAAACCTTGATTCCCTTGGCTATGCGCGGCACTACAAATTGCTCAAAGAACTTGAGATCGGTTATCCCTCACTCGCTGAACAGCAGCGCATCGTCGGCATCCTCGATGCGGCGTTCGACGGTATCGCACTAGCCGCCGCTAGCGCCGAACAAAACCTGCAAAACGCCCGCGCCCTGTTCGAAAGCCACCTGCAATCCGTCTTCACCCAGCGCGGCGAGGGGTGGGTGGATCGCACCCTCGACCAAGTTTGCATTGTCGAAAGAGGTAGTTCCCCTCGGCCAATCAAGGAATATTTCACGACTGAGCCTGATGGAGTCAATTGGATCAAAATCGGCGATACCGAAGAAGGCGGCAAGTATGTCTATACAACCGCACAGAAAATAACGCCAGAAGGTGCCAAACAGTCACGCTTCGTTAAAGAGGGTGATTTCATCCTGACAAATTCCATGTCGTATGGGCGACCGTACATTATGAAAACGAACGGCTACATTCACGACGGCTGGTTCGTGTTGAGGCTCAACATTTCAATCGACACGGACTATTTTTACTACCTGCTTTCGTCTGGTTTCGTGCAAGCCCAATTTGCTCAATTGGCGAGTGGCTCTGTCGTCAAAAACATCAGCGGCGATCTTGTTAAACAGGCCATCCTTCCGATTCCGCCGCTGGCTCATCAGCACGTCATCGTTGAAAAGTTATTGGCGATTTCCGCCGAAACCCAACGCCTCGAATCCCTCTACCGCCGTAAGCTGGCCGCACTGGCCGAGCTGAAGCAGTCGCTGCTGCATCAGGCGTTTAGCGGGGCGTTGTGAGAGGCCGTCATTCCCGCGTAGGCGGGAATCCAGCAAGACAAAAATGCCTTTTTCTTCAAGCCCACTAGATTCCCGCCTACGCGGGAATGACGGGCTGCGGGGTGCTTTGATGAACTGTTCACCGTACAATCCGAGAATTCCTGCCTAGCCGGAGAGTCGCCATGAATGCACAGCGTATTGCCAATAAACACCACGCCACCTTTGAGGGGGTGCGCCACACCGATGAAGATGGTCACGAGTATTGGCTGGGCAGGGAGCTTGCGCCTCTTCTGGATTATCAGCAGTGGCGCAATTTCATGCAGGTGATCGACAAGGCGCGGCTGGCTTGCGAGAAGTCGGGGCGCTCGGTAGCCGACCATTTTGCTGATGTCAGCAAAATGGTTGACATCGGTTCGGGTGCGAGGCGTGAAGTCGAGGATGTGCGCTTATCACGCTATGCCTGCTACCTGATCGTGCAGAACGGCGACCCTTCCAAGCCGGTGATCGCCAACGGGCAAACCTACTTCGCAATGCAGACGCGGCGGCAGGAGTTGGAAGATAACGAAAAGTTCGCGCGCCTGTCGGAAGATGAAAAGCGTCTGGCTATCCGCAACGAGCTGGCCGAGCACAACAAGCAACTCGCTGCTGCGGCCAAGGATGCCGGGGTGGATACGCCGCTCGACTACGCCATTTTTCAGGATCACGGCTACAAGGGCTTGTACGGTGGCTTGGGGGCAAAGGATATTCATGCCTACAAGGGGCTGAAGAAGAGCCAGAAGATTCTCGACTACATGGGCAGCACCGAGCTGGCCGCCAATCTGTTCCGCGCCACGCAGACCGAAGAGAAACTGAAGCGGGACGATATCAGCGGCAAGCAGCTCGCCAATCAGGCGCACTATGAGGTGGGCCAGAAGGTGCGCCAGACCATTCAAGAGCTGGGCGGCACCATGCCAGAAAATTTGCCTGTGCCCGAGCAAAGCGTGAAGAAAATCGAGAGCGCGAAGAAGAGGCTGGATAAGAAGAAGTGAACCAAGCTGTTCAGCGCACCGGATGTCTGGGCTTGAAAGTGTTTTAACGCAAACCCAAGTGGTCTTGTACTGCATGTGAGTTAACGCCTCGAATCCCTCTACCGCCGCAATCTGGCCGAACTGAAAATTGCTGCTGCATCAGGCGTTCAGCGGGGTGCTGTGAGAGGCTGTCATTCCCGCGCAGGCGGGAATCCAGCAAGACAACATGCCTTTTTGTTTAAACCCACTGGATTCCCGCCTGCGCGGGAATGACGGGTAGGGCGACGTGATAAGAAAGCGCGCTTTTCTTTGCAGGTTGGCCGCGACATGTATAGAAATTCCCGTTTTCTATACATGTCCGCGCCATCGACATATGGACAGAATATGTCGATTAAACTGGAATATATCGACATATTATATTGACATGTCGATGGAATCGACATTAGAGTGCCGATGTGTCGAAATATGCAGGGAAAATCAACATGAGTGCTGCGGGTTGGAAATCTGACTGTCCATACAATGGGTTACCGAAGCTGCCACCTGCGGAAGAGGTGGAAACCCGCGCCGTGTTGAAGCGGTGCATCACTGCCCGTGCTGCGCTGGCCGAGTTGAAGCAGGCGGCGGAGTTGATTCCCAACCAAGCCATGCTGATCAGTACCTTGCCGTTGCTGGAAGCGCGAGCTAGCTCGGAAATTGAGAATATCGTGACGACCGCCGATGAGTTGTTCAGGCATGTGGGTAATGAGGCGCAGGCCAACCCGTCCACCAAGGAGGCGTTGCGTTACAGCCGTTCGCTGTTCGAGGGCTTCACTGCGCTCAAGCAATACCCTCTCAACACGCGTACCGCCGAACAGGTGTGCACCACGATCAAGGGGGTGGAAATGTCAGTCCGCCGCACGCCGGGCACAACGCTGAAAAATGAAGGCACAGGCGAAACCATTTACACGCCGCCAGAAGGCGAGGTGCTGCTGCGCGATCTGTTGGCGAATTGGGAGCACTTTCTGCATAACGAGACTGAGCTTGATCCCTTGATCCGTATGGCGGTGGGGCATTACCAGTTCGAGGCGATACACCCGTTCACGGATGGCAATGGACGCACTGGGCGTGTGTTGAACAGCTTGTTCTTGATTCAGGAAGGTTTGCTGACATTGCCGATTCTTTATCTGAGCCGCTACATCATTCAGAACAAGGCGGATTACTACCGCCTGTTGTTAAAGGTGACGCGCGAGGGGGATTGGGAAGCGTGGTTGCTCTATATCCTCAAGGGCGTCGAAGAAACTGCAAGCTGGACAACGGCAAAGATCGCGGCGATTCGCGCTTTGTCCGAGCAGACTGCCGAACATGTGCGTGCAAGTTTGCCCAAGGTGTATAGCCACGAGCTGGTGAGTTTGTTGTTCGAGCTGCCGTATTGCCGTATCAGTAACCTGACCGAAGCGGGTATCGCCAAACGCCAGACTGCTTCGCAATATCTCAAACAGTTGGTTGAGATTGGGGTGTTGAGCGAGGCGAATGCGGGCAAGGAAAAATTGTTCATCAATCCTCGATTGATGCAGTTGCTGACGCGTGACAGCAACCAGTTCACGCCATACGTGTAGCCCCATGAACGAAGCCGAAACCCGCGCTGAACACATCGACCCGTTGCTTGCAGCCGCAGACTGGGGCGCGTTCTAGTCCCCACCGCTTGCGCTTGCCGTCAATCGCACCCATAATATCTATTCATTCAACTATTCACTTTTCAATTCGCGATCATGTCGTTGCATCTTGATGCCCTTCGTATTCTGCTGGCATCTGGCCCCCAATCAGCGCAGCAACTGATTGAAAAAATGGGGATTAGCCAGCCCACGCTGTCGCGTGCGCTGGGTCGCCTAGGCGATGAGGTGATGCGTTTGGGCGCGGCGCGATCTATGCAATACAGCTTGCGGGATACGTCGCGTGGTGTGGCGGATATTCCTGTGTATCAGGTGAATGCCGAAGGGCAGATACGCGCCTTGGGCACTCTAGTTGCGGTGCGCCCGCAGGGGTTTGTGATGCGTCAGGCAGATGGCGTAACCCTGCACAGTGAGGGGCCACCATGGTGGTTGTTCGATATGCGTCCGCAGGGTTTTCTGGGACGGGCTTATGCCACGCGCTACGCTGCGGCTCTGGGGTTGCCCACACGACTTAGCGATTGGAGTGATGACCATGCTTTGCGCGCATTGCAGGCGCATGGTCATGATGTGGTGGGTAATTTGCTGCTGGGTGATCTGGCCCGCGATCGTTTCCTTTCCGCACCACTCCCCGTGCCCGTGGCAGAAGCGCAAAAGGCCGAGGTTTATCGCCAGCTCGCGCTGGATGCGGCGAGCGGTGAGGTGGCGGGAAGTTCAGCCGGTGGAGAGCAGCCGAAGTTTGCGGTGTATGCCGCAACGCCAGTTGGGCCGCGTCATTTGCTGGTGAAGTTTAGTGAAGCGGAGGATAGCCCGGTGAGCGAACGCTGGCGCGATTTGCTGTTGGCTGAGCATCTGGCGTTAGAAACGTTGCGTGCTGCGGATATTCCCGCTGCACAAACTTATGTGTTCGACCATGGCGGGCAGCGCTTTCTTGAAGTGGAGCGCTTTGACCGTGTGGGCAGTCTGGGGCGGCGCGCATTGCATTCGCTCACGGCATTGGATGCGGAATTTGTCGGGGCTGGAACAGGTAGCTGGCCGCTGATTGCCCGCCGTCTTGCCGATGCAGGGCAGATAGAGCAGCAGGCGGCAGAGGGGGCGGCGATGTTGTGGGCGTTTGGTACGTTGATCGGCAATACCGATATGCACAACGGTAATGTGTCGTTCATTGGTGAGGACGGACGACCCTATGCCCTTGCACCAGCTTATGATATGACGACGATGACGTTTGCGCCCCGTAGTGGTGGCGGCCTGCCAGAGAGCATCGCTGCGCCTAACATCCAAGCCGATGTGCCCAACGAGATTTGGCGGCGCGCAGAAACTCTGGCGCATGAATTCCTAGTTCGGGTGCGTGCTGCAAACGGCTTCAGTCCCCGTTTTGGCGCGTGTATTGCTGCACTTGAAAATCATCTTAATGCAGCGAGTTCAGCGATTGCCCGCTTGGGGTAACGCAGGAATGCAAAGGGGGACAACCATGGGGTATATTCCGAATCTATGAACGAAGCCGAAACCCGCGCCGAACACATCGACCCCGCACTGCGTGCCGCAGGCTGGGGCGTGGTGGAGGGCAGCCGCGTGATGCGCGAATATCGCATCACCGAGGGGCGCTTGCAGGGGGCGGGACAGCGTAGTAAGCCGGAGATTGCGGACTATGTGCTGGTGTATCGCAACCACAAGCTGGCGGTGGTGGAAGCGAAGCGTTGGGATTTGCCCTACACCGAGGGGCTGGCGCAGGCAAAGACTTATGCGAGCAAGTTGCGCGCACGTTTTGGCTACGCCACCAACGGGCAACGTATCTACGGTGTGGATATGCAAAGCGGGGCGGAGGGGGAGATCAACGCCTATCCTTCGCCGCAGGAGTTGTGGAAGCAAACCTTTGCCGAGGCGAACGATTGGCGCGAGCGTTTTGCCGCTGTGCCGTTCGAGGACAAAGGCGGTATGTGGGGTTCGCGTTACTACCAAGACAGCGCGATCAACAATGTGCTGGAGGCGGTTGCGGAAAATCAGCAGCGCATTCTGCTGACACTGGCGACGGGTACGGGCAAAACCTTTATCGCGTTTCAGTTGGCGTGGAAGTTGTTTCAGGCGCGCTGGAATTTAAGTCGTGATGCTTCGCGCAGACCGCGCATTCTGTTCCTTGCCGACCGCAATATTTTGGCGGATCAGGCCTACAACTCTTTCTCTGCCTTCCCCGAAGATGCGCTGGTGCGCATTGCACCCGAGGACATTCGCAAGAAGGGGCGCGTGCCGAAAAATGGCAATGTGTTCTTTACCATCTTCCAAACGTTTATGTCGGGGGCATCCGGCTCGTCCCTTCCCCCAAGTAGGGGGAAGGCTAGGATGGGGGTGGAAACGCTGACTGATCTCCAAGCTTCTACCCCCACCCCAGCCCTCCCTGATGGAACTACTAGCCAATCGACTAAGCCCGCAAGCGGGCAAGTCGCTGGTTACCTGCAAGGGGGAGGGGGTGTTGCTCAGCCCGAGCGAGCTTTCTACTTCGGCGAATACCCGCCAGACTTTTTCGACTTCATCATCATCGACGAGTGCCATCGTGGCGGGGCGAATGACGAAAGCACTTGGCGCGGCATTCTTGAATATTTCGCGCCTGCGGTGCAGTTGGGTTTGACGGCTACACCCAAGCGCAAAGACAACGTGAATACCTACGAGTATTTCGGCGAGCCGGTGTATGTGTATTCACTGAAGGAAGGCATCAACGACGGTTTCCTTACGCCGTTCCGCGTGAAGCAATACGCGACCACGCTGGACGAATACCGCTACACCTCGGACGACAATTTGATCGAGGGCGAGATCGAGGCGGGCAAGCTGTATGAGGAAAAGGATTTCAACCGCAGCATCGAGATCGTCGAGCGTGAGAAATTTCGCGTGAAGCTGTTCATGGAATCCATCAATCAGCGCGAGAAGACGCTGGTGTTTTGCGCCAACCAGAACCATGCGCTGCTGGTGCGTGACTTGATCAATCAAGTAAAAGTGGTTAGCACTGATCCAAACTATTGCGTGCGTGTCACGGCCAATGACGGTGAGCGCGGCGAGCAGTATCTACGCGATTTTCAGGACAACGAGAAGAGCATCCCGACGGTGCTCACCACATCGCAGAAGCTCTCGACTGGGGTGGATGCGCGCAACGTGCGCAACATTGTGCTGATGCGTCCGGTGAATTCGATGATCGAGTTTAAGCAGATCATCGGGCGCGGTACGCGGCTGTACGAGGGCAAGGATTACTTCACCATTTACGATTTTGTGAAGGCGCATAAGCTGTTCAATGATCCCGAGTGGGACGGCGAACCGATTGAGCCAGAGGTGTGCCGGAAGTGCAATCACTCGCCTTGCGTGTGTATCGAACAGCCCCAACCACCTTGCTATAAATGTGGCCAGCAGCCCTGCATTTGCGAAAAAACATCCTGCGAAAAATGCGGACAAATGCCATGCGTGTGCAAGAAGAAAGTGCGCGTGAAGTTGCGCGACGGCAAAGAGCGCACGCTGCAACATATTTCGGTGACGACTTTCTGGGGGCCGGATGGCAAACCGATCTCGTCGGCTGAATTTATGACGGTGCTGTTCGGGCAGTTGCCGGAATTTTTCAAAGATGAAGACGAGTTGCGCGCGTTGTGGAGTTTGCCGGACACACGCAAGAAGCTGCTGGAAGGCTTGGCGGAAAAAGGTTTTGGCAAGGACCAGCTTGCCGAGATGCAGAAAATTATCTCTGCGGAGCAAAGTGACATCTACGATGTGCTCGCCAATGTGGCTTTTGCTCAGCAGCCGATTAGCCGCAAGGTGCGTGCGGCAGGCGCGCATAGCGCAGTGCATGAGCGTTTCAGCGACAAGCAGCAGGTGTTCCTCGACTTTGTGCTGAGGCATTACGTGCACGAGGGGGTGGAAGAGTTGGCGCAAGAGAAGCTCACCAAACTGTTGCGCCTGAAATATCACGACTCCATTCCCGATGCGGTCGCAGACTTGGGCGGTGACATCGTGCAGATCCGCAATCTGTTCAGCGGATTCCAACGCTACCTCTATCAGGGCGACACTGCTGTGCGTTAGTCACCACTGAGCTGTGGGATAATTCGCCTTATGAATCCTTCCCTACTTGCCGGTCTTAATCCCGAACAATCTCAAGCCGTCACCTTGCCACATCGTTCCGCGCTGATTCTTGCTGGCGCAGGAAGCGGCAAGACGCGTGTGCTGACCACGCGCATCGCGCATCTCATCAGCAGCGGGGCGGTCAGTCCGCACGGTTTGCTGGCGGTGACCTTTACCAATAAAGCCGCCAAGGAGATGGTGACGCGCTTGTCGGCGATGTTGCCGATCAACACGCGCGGTATGTGGATAGGCACCTTCCACGGGCTGTGCAACCGCATGCTGCGCGCCCATCACCGCGAGGCAAATCTGCCGCAGACCTTCCAGATATTGGATTCGGGCGACCAGCTTTCCGCGATCAAGCGTGTGATGAAGCAGCTCAACGTCGATCCGGAAAAGTTCATTCCGCGCGAGTTGCAGAATTTCATCAGCGGCAGCAAGGAGCAAGGGCTGCGTGCGCATGAGGTGGAGGCTTACGACCCCTACACGCGTCGCAAGGTGGAAGTCTTTGCCGAATACGATGCGCAATGTCAGCGCGAGGGCGTGGTGGATTTTTCCGAGCTGTTGTTGCGTTGCTATGAGTTGTTGTCGCGCAACCAGCAACTGCGCGAGCACTATCAAGCACGCTTCAAACATATTCTGGTGGACGAGTTTCAGGACACCAATCCGCTGCAATACCGCTGGCTGAAACTGTTGGCGGGCAACGACAACGCCCTGTTTGCAGTGGGCGACGATGACCAATCCATCTACGCCTTCCGAGGCGCGAACGTGGGCAATATGCAGGAGTTGCTGCGCGACTTCCATGTTGAGAACGTCATCAAGCTGGAGCAGAACTATAGATCGCACGGCAACATCCTGGACGCGGCCAACGCGCTCATCGCCAACAACCGCAATCGCCTGGGCAAGAATCTGTGGACGGCAGAGAGCGGCGGTGAACAGTTGCGCGTGTATGAGGCACCCACCGATGTGGAAGAAGCCAGGTTCATCGTCGAGGAGATACAGCAGCTCAAACGCGAGGGCGTGCAGCTCACCGAGATGGCCCTGTTGTATCGCTCCAATGCGCAGTCGCGGGTGTTGGAACATGCGTTGGTGTCGGCGGGGCTTTCCTATCGCGTCTATGGCGGGCTGCGCTTCTTCGAGCGTCAGGAGATCAAGCACGCGTTGGCCTATCTGCGCCTGATGGAGAACACCGATGACGACAATGCGCTGCTGCGCATCATCAACTTCCCCACGCGCGGTATCGGTGCGCGCGGCATCGAGCAGTTGCAGGAGTCGGCGCGTATCAACACCACCACGCTGTGGGATGCGGCGGCACGCGCCGGCGGCAAGGTGTCGGCTTTCGTTGCGCTCATCGAAGCACTGCGTAGTGCGACGCGCGAATTGCCGCTGCCTGAGATCATGGAGCATGTGTTGCATCACAGCGGTTTGATCGCCAACTACGAAAGCGAGTTGGCGACGCCCGCGAAAAAACGCGAGGCGGAAGAACGTTTGGAAAATCTGAACGAACTCATTAACGCCGCGACCTTGTTCGTGCATGAGAACGAGGACGACAGCCTCACCGCATTTTTGACCCACGCCACGCTGGAGTCCGGCGAGCATCAGGCGGGCGATTCGGAAGATGCGCTGCATTTGATGACGGTGCATTCCGCCAAGGGGCTGGAGTTTCATACGGTGTTTATCACCGGCTTGGAAGAGGGTTTGTTCCCGCATCAGAACAGCGTGGACAACGGCGAGGTGGATGAGGAGCGGCGCTTGATGTATGTGGCGATCACGCGCGCGCGGCGCAGGCTGTACATGACTTTTGCGCAGAGCCGCATGCTGCACGGCAAGACCAACTACGGCATGGTGTCGAGCTTTATGCGCGAACTGCCCGAGCCGCTGTTGCTGTGGTTATCGCCACGCTTCGTGCAGCGTGCACCTTCATTTTCTAGTCCGTCATATTCCGGCCCTGCCTATGGTGGCGCGACCTATGGCAAAGCCTCTCCCGCGCCATTCGTCATGCCTAGCAGCGCGCCGCGTGACTCGGGTGCGTTATGGCATGTGGGGCAACAAGTGTTCCATCAGAAGTTCGGTGAGGGCATGGTCACCGACACCGAAGGCAGCGGCAACGAGGGGCGTGTGCAGGTGAACTTCAAACGCGCCGGCAGCAAATGGCTGTCGCTGGAATACGCCAAGCTGGAAGCGATCTGAGCTAGAAACTCAGGGTGGTGGGAGCTGGGTGCTCAGTTCTTTGAGTTCTTCTGTGCTGCGCTTTATTTCAGGTGGGGGTGGGAAAGCGGCAACGATTTTATCGGGCACTTCGCCCTTGTTTGCTACGCCGATGGCGCCGGCTTCCATGATGGCGGTGAGCAGTACGATGAGCAGGGTGGGGACGAGGGCGATACGCGTCATCGCCGTCCACATGATGTGGCCCATGCTGGCTTGGTGTGCGCTTAGACTGATTAGCCAAGCAAGGCCGATCAAGACTGCCGAAAACGTGTAGCCCATTATCAAGATGCGGCAGCGCGACCAAGACAGACGCCAGTGCGCATCGACAAACCAAGTGGTGGTGTTACGGCTGCGCAGATAGATGTAGCCGGTTAGGGCCAGCGAGCAGAACAGCGTGAATAGCAGTCCCGGCATGCCCAGCTTGAGCACGATCACGGCGGGACTCATCATCAGGTCGATCAGAAACAAGCCGGAGACGAACAAGTTGTGCGGCGCGTGCGCGGCGTTAATCTCTGCTGGGCTGACTTCGAATTGCATTTTTGTTCTCCGCTGGCGGCCCGAACAGTCTCGGGCGCGAGGCGGAATATTAGCACAATCTAATTCTACTCGGATGTGCTGTCGGTCACTGCTGCGATGGTGTCTGTGGTCTTGTAGGCGGGGAAAATCTCGGCATAGCTGCTGTATAGCGAGGTGAACATCACCGGCATCAACACCAGCCAACCCAGCATCATCGGTAAGCTGGCGAAGATGGCCAGCGAGAAGAAGATCAGGCCGTATACCGACATCGCACCGATGTTGCGGGTGAAGGCGCTGAAGCTGAGACGCAGCGCCGCGATGGGTGGCACGCCACGGAAGTAAGCCAGCATGGGCGCGTATTGCATGGCCATTAGCAGCAGGCAGAACAATGCTAGGCCGACCAAGACGGCAGCGGACGCGCCGCTAATCGCTGCCGTCAAGATGGCCGGATCGCTAGGCGGTTCGTGGCTCATCATCAGATCGACCAACTCGCCTCCGCCCAATAAGGTCATCACACCAAAGATGCCGAATTGACTGAGCAAGGAGATGCCGCCTAGCGTCACCAGCGAGGCGGTGCCTCTCTTGAAGCCACTGAAGAGATGCGCGAGCTCCAGTTCTTCGTTCTGATCTAGGGCGCGACAGCCGACCATCAGTCCGGCCATGATCACTGGTGTCAACAGACTGACCGCAGCTTCGCCGATGAAGGGAATGCTGGACAGCGCCAAGGCTGCAACCAACAGCGTGATGAGGAGTGCGCCCCACAGCAGCGGCGCTTTAATAAATAGCGTCGCACCGTGCTTGATCCAAGCCCAGCCCCGGTCTGCGTTCACTTGTAATGCTTGCATAGTGCTTCCTTTATAACCACACCGCAGCAGGCGCGGCGATATGGTTGCGCAACACGCGTTCGAAATGGCGTGGGTCGTGCGGGTTGACCATCTCACCATCGCGCGGCAGATACATATCAAACAGACGCGACAGCCAGAAGCGCAGCGCGGCCAGACGCAGCATCAACGGCCACGCCTCGGCCTCATTGGCTTGCAGCGGGCGCACTGCGTGATAGGCACGCAACAGAGCTTGCACCAAATCCTTATCCAACTCCTTGGTGTGATGATTCAGACACCAGTCGTTAACGGTGATGGCCACGTCGTACAGCAAGGCATCGCTACAGGCGAAATAGAAATCGATCAGGCCACCGACGTGCTCGCCTTCCAGTAGCACATTGTCGCGGAACAGGTCGGCATGAATCACGCCTTGTGGCAATACGGAAAGGTCGCGGCTGGCATGCAGCGCCACTTCGTCAGTCAGCAACTCGGCTTGCGCCGCATCGAGATAGGGATGTACCAGTGGCGCGGTCGCAGCACGCCAGGACGCACCGCGCGCATTCGGCATGTTGTGCGCAAAGCTCTGTCCGGCGACATGCATCTGTCCCAGCATCGCACCCATCGCGGCACACTGTGCGCGGCTCGGTGCGGTGGTGGACGCGCCGCTCAAGCGGCTGACGATGCAGGTCGGCTTGCCTTTGAGCTCGCCCAGAAAACTGTTGTGCCGATTCGCCACCGGTGCCGGACAAGGGATGCCGTGCCGTGCCAGATGGGCCATTAGGTTGAGATAGAAAGGCAGCTCGGCAGCGCTGAGCTTCTCGAACAGCGTGAGCACGAAACGTCCGTGGGCGGTGGTGAGGAAATAATTGGTGTTCTCTATGCCGGAAGAGATGCCCTGCAATTGCTGGACTTGCCCCAGAGAATAATCGCTCAGCCAGGCAGTGAGTTCTGCCTCGGTAACACTAGTGAAAACTGCCATAGCTTAGAACTTCTTGATGACCCATTGGGGTGGACGAAAACCCGAATCCAGACTTTCCTGACGGGCGAATTTGCCATTGCCGCTATCGTCTATCAGATAGTAGGGCGGGCCTTTCTTGGGGGTGACTTTAATCATGTACAAGCGCCCGCCGACACGAAACTCTTCAACCTTGTCGGCACTGTCTTTGGTGATGGTGACACCCGGATCGGCCTCCACTGAATTATCACTAGTTGCCTCGATGGGCGGCGGTGGGGGCAGCGGTTGCAAATCAGCGGGTAAGGGCTGTGCTGCCGATGCGCCAGTCGCAAAGGCACTGAGTAGCAAAATAGTCAGCAGGCGCATGGTGAGGTTCCGGTATGTTGTAACGAGAGTGGTGGTTGGGGTGCGGCGCGCGCATTTTAACTGAAATCATGCGCGCCCCAGCGTAATCGCATCGTGCACTTGAGTTTACAAATACAACTGCCGTTCACGTTCCGCTTCGGATGGCTCGAAGCCGCGTGTCTCGTAGTGCTTGAAGATCGCGCTGACGACTTCTTCCGGGTCGTCTATCAGTTGGATGAGATCCATGTCATCGGGGCTGATGACTTTCTCGTCGATCAGCGTGGTGCGAAACCAATCGAGCATGCCTGCCCAGAACGCGCTGCCTACCAGAATGATAGGAATGCGGCGGGTCTTGCCGGTTTGCACCAGCGTCAGCGCTTCCATCAGTTCGTCGAGCGTGCCGAAGCCGCCTGGCATCACCACATAAGCACTGGCGAATTTCACGAACATCACCTTGCGCGAGAAGAAGTGCTGGAAGGTCTGGCTGATGTTCTGATAGGTGTTGCCCACCTGTTCGTGTGGCAGCTGGATGTTCAGCCCGACACTGGGAGACTTGCCGTAGAACGCGCCCTTGTTGACTGCCTCCATGATGCCGGGGCCGCCGCCCGAGATGACCGAGAAGCCTGCGTCGGAGAGCAGGCGGGCGATCTCTTCGGCGAGTTTGTAATAGATGTTATCGGGTTTGGTGCGTGCGCTGCCGAAGATGCTGATGGCAGGATGAATGCGGTTGAGGCGTTCGGTGGCCGAGACGAACTCTGACATAATGCCGAACACACGCCATGCCTCCTTGGAGTTCCACGAATCCGGCATCGCCGGGATGGGCAGTTTGGATGGAGTGTTCATTACTTACCTCACAATTCAAAAATGAAGAAACTGTTGTTAGTCGATGGCTCGTCGTTCCTGTATCGAGCCTTTCATGCCATGCCCGATATGCGTAATGCTGAAGGCTTTCCTACCGGTGCGATGTATGGCGTGTTGAATATGTTGCGCAAGCTGCGCAGCGATTTCCCTAGCGATTATAGCTTGTGTGTTTTTGACGCAAAAGGCAAAACCTTCCGCGATGACTGGTATCCCGAATACAAAGCGACGCGTGCGCATATGCCCGACGATTTGGTGCTGCAAATCGCGCCGCTGCATCGATTGATCGCTGCCAATGGTTGGCATATCGCTGCCATTGAGGGCGTAGAAGCGGACGACGTGATCGGCACGCTGACCACGCAAGCCACGCGCGACGGCGTGCAATGCGTGGTCGCCACCGGCGATAAGGATCTTGCACAACTGGTCAACGAGCATGTCACGTTAATCAACACCATGAACAACGAGACCCTCGACATCGCCGGTGTGAATGCCAAGTTCGGCGTGCCACCGGAGCGCATCATCGATTATCTGTCGCTGATAGGTGACACCGTGGACAACGTGCCGGGGGTGGAGAAAGTCGGTCCCAAGACGGCGGTGAAATGGCTGATGCAATATGGCTCTCTGGATGAGGTCGTGGCACACGCGGCTGAGATCAAGGGCGTGGTGGGCGAGAATCTGCGCAAGGCACTGGACTGGCTGCCGCAAGCGCGCCGCCTGATCACCGTGAAGTGCGATGTGCCTATGGCTGCGCCCTATCAAAGCATGACCGAGTTGCCGCTGGATAAGCAGGTGTTGCGTGAGTTGTATCAACGCTATGGCTTTCGTACTTGGCTGCGCGAAGTGGGCGGGGCGACACCTGACGCAGCGACTGCTGGGCAGTCCTCGCTATTTGGTGGAGATGCTGCGCCTGCCCTAGACGCTGCGCATCAACCCTCTCGGTCCGAGTCCGCAGCGACCACGGGCACGGACGTGATTGATACCTCCAGCGCGCATTACCAATGTATTTTGACGGATGAGCAATTGACCGAGTGGCTGGAGAAGTTGCTCGCTGCCGATTTGGTGTGTGTAGATACCGAGACTACGGGCTTGGATGCGATGAGCGCGCAACTAGTGGGCATGTCTTTCGCCATCACGCCACACGAGGCCGCCTATCTGCCGCTGGCGCATGTCTATCCCGGCGCACCGACGCAACTCAAGCGCGAGGCTGCGCTGCTCAAACTCAAGCCTTGGCTGGAAAGTGCGCAGCACAACAAGCTCGGCCAGAATCTCAAATACGATCAGCATATCTTGGCCAATCACGGCATTGCTCTGGCGGGCGTACGCGACGACACGCTGTTGCTATCCTATGTGCTGGAATCGCACAAGCCGCATGACATGGATAATCTCGCGCTGCGTCATCTCGGGGTGCAGACCATCAGCTATGCCGAGGTAGTGGGCAAGGGGGCGAAGCAGATCTGTTTCGATCAAGTCGATTTGGATATTGCCACGCGCTACGCCGCCGAAGATGCCGACATCACTTTGCAGCTGCATCGGATATTTGCCCCGCAAGTTGCAGCACAGCAAGGTCTGCTACACGTGTATCGCGACATCGAGATGCCCAGCATGCATGTGCTGTATGTGATGGAGCGCAACGGCGTACTGCTCGACAGCGCGCTGTTGCAGATACAAAGCCGTGAGCTGGGTGAGAAGCTGCTGGCACTGGAGGCGCAGGCTTATGCGGCGGCGGGGCAACCGTTCAATTTGAATTCACCCAAGCAATTGCGCGAGATATTGTTCGGTAAGCTGGGCTTGCCGGTGAAGAAAAAAACCCCGAGCGGCGATCCATCTACCGACGAGGAGGTGTTGCAAGAACTCGCGCTGGACTATCCGCTGCCCAAGATATTGCTCGACTATCGCGGCATGGCGAAACTCAAATCCACCTACACCGACAAGTTGCCGCTGTCGGTGAATCGCGCCACCGGACGGGTGCACACCAGTTATTCACAGGCGGTGGCGGTGACCGGACGGTTGGCTTCCAATGACCCCAATCTACAAAACATTCCGGTGCGTACTGCCGAAGGTCGCCGCATCCGCGAAGCCTTTATCGCGCCCCCGGGTGCGTCACTGATTTCTGCCGACTATTCGCAGATCGAGCTGCGCATCATGGCGCATCTGTCTGGTGATGCAGGCTTGTTGCAAGCCTTCGCCAACAACGAGGACATCCACCGCGCCACCGCTGCCGAGATTTTTATGACTACGCGCGAGGAGGTTAGCAGCGAGCAACGCCGCTATGCCAAGGTCATTAACTTCGGTTTGATTTACGGCATGTCGGCGTTTGGTCTGGCCAAGCAACTGGGCGTGGAGCGCAGCGCCGCCACCGCTTACATCGAACGTTATTTCGCGCGCTATCCGGGCGTGAAGGCTTACATGGAACGTACTCGCGAACAGGCCAAGCAGCAGGGCTATGTGGAGACTGTATTCGGCAGACGTTTATGGCTGCCCGAGATCAATGCCAGCAACGGTATGAAGCGGCAGGGCGCGGAACGTGCTGCGATCAATGCGCCCATGCAGGGCACGGCTGCCGACCTCATCAAACTCGCCATGATCGGGGTGCAATCGTGGTTGGAAAAAGAACAGCTCACCACGCGACTCATCATGCAAGTGCACGATGAATTGATATTGGAAGTGCCGGATGCAGAGTTGGATAAGGTGAAGGAAAGATTGCCACAGCTGATGTGCAACGTCGCCGCGCTGAAAGTGCCGCTGCTAGTAGAAATGGGCGTGGGCAGGAACTGGGAAGAGGCGCACTGAAAACGTCACTCACGCGGAGAATGCGGTGGAGCATCTGCCACAGTGAGTTCTGCTCAATTTTGATTTCCTCCACGCCCTCGCGGCGTTACGCTCTTTGGCATCGTAGACCAAGCTACGACCTGCGTCGCGCGCCTGCAATCAATCGCGATTGAACTGCATGCGGCTCATGGAGGACTGAATCAGAGGTTCTTTAGACCTAATTGCCTAGTTATTGATGGGCTAGTGTTGCGCGTGAATGTTTACGCTATAGTGCGCAATCGTTGACTGACTCATTCCTTACTATGAAAAAATTGTTTGCCTTGTTGTTACTCTCTTTTGCGCTGTCTGCTCATGCTGGTGAGGCCGAGATACGCAAGTCTTTTGAGACTAAGTTCCCTAAGCTGGAAAAGCTTGATCACATCGTCAAGACGCCTTATGCCGGCTTGTATGAAATCGTGCTCGGCGGGCAGGTGATGTACACCGATGAGATGGGTGTGTATCTATTTGATGGCAGCGTCATCGAGATGGCGACACGTACCAATCTGACTGAGAAGCGCAGCCAACAGTTGTTCGCCATAGACTTCGACAAATTGCCGTTGCATCTAGCGATTAAAAAAGTGAAGGGTAATGGCAAGCGCAAGATGGCTTATTTTTCCGATCCGAATTGCGGTTACTGCAAGAAGCTGGAGAAGGAGTTGAGTCAGGTTAGCGATGTGACGCTGTATATCTTTCTCTATCCCATCTTCCAAGGCTCGGACGTAATCGTGCGCAACATTCATTGCGCTAAAGAACCGGCTAAGGTTTGGGACGAGTTGATGCTGAAAGGCAGTGTTCCCGCAGAAAAGACCTGCAAGACGCGTACCGATGAAGTGATGGCATTGGGACGCAAGTTACGCGTCAACGGCACACCCAATCTGATCTTTGCCGATGGTGTACAGAACCCCGGCTATATGTCCGCTGCCGATCTAGAAGTGCGCCTCAACGAGGCGCTGAAAAAGTAAGACTATGCTGACGCACTGCGCGATTCCGCCCGAACTCTTGGCTAAAGTCATCGACCAGTCGGTGGACGGCATTGTGATTGCGGATGCGGGCAAGCCAGATATTCCCATTATCTATGTCAATCGCGGCTTCGAGAATATGACGGGGTATCGCGCTGCTGAAGTGCTAGGTAAGAATTGCCGCTTTTTGCAAGGTGGAGAACGCGATCAGCCGGGCTTGGAGGTGATACGCGAGGCTGTCAAAAAGGGGGAGAACTGTATGGTTATCCTGCGTAATTTTCGCAAGGATGGCACACTGTTTTGGAATGAGTTCAGTCTCTCACCGGTGAAAGATGCAGCGGCCAAAGTAACGCATTTTATTGGTGTGCAAAAAGATGTCACCGCACGTGCGGATATGCTCAAACATCTGCGCCAGTCCAAGCTGGAGTTACAGCAGGCTAACCAACAGCTCAGCATTTTGGCTCTTACCGACGGCTTGACTGGTATCAGCAATCGTCGTCATTTCAATGAACAGGCATTGTCTTTGTTGTCTATAGCACAACGTAGTCAGGTGACGCTGGCGGTGCTGATGATAGACATTGACCACTTCAAGCAATACAACGATCACTACGGACATGCTGCGGGTGACGCATGCCTAATCGAAGTGGGTAAGGTGATTGCGGAAGCGTTCCAACGTCCAGGCGATTGTGCCGCGCGTTATGGTGGCGAAGAGTTTGCGGTGGTCTCGCTGGGGGTGAGCTTGGAGCAGATGCAACAACACGCGCAGCAATTACGCGAACAAGTGATGGCGTTGAACATTCCGCACCTCAAATCCACATATGCACGCATCACGGTCAGCATCGGTGTGGCGGCACACCTGCCCAAACGCGAGAACTCCATTGCGATGCTACTTAAGAAAGCCGATGACGCGCTCTATCTAGCCAAGGAGCGCGGTCGTAACTGCGTGGTGACGGCCTAGCGCGCTGGGATAGTCGCTGCGGGTGGCGGCGGTTCACTGCCTTTGGGAAACAGTACCCACATCTGCCCGTCCTGTTTCATCCGTCCGGCCATCACGCTGGCTTCCTCGCCATAGCCCCAGAAGAAATCGGCCCGCACCGCGCCGCGTATCGCGCCACCCGTATCCTGCGCCAGCATCAAACGATTCAACGGCTGGCTAGTGTTGGGATAAGTGGTGGAAAGGAACACTGGCGCGCCGAGCGGAATGCTGCGCGGATCGATGGCGATGCTGTAGGCATCGGTTAACGGCACACCCAGTGCGCCCAGTGGCGCGGAGAGTTGATCGGGCAATTCGCGGAAGAATACATAGCTGGGATTTTGCGCCAGCAAGGCGGGCAGCTTGTCGGGATGTTGTTCACCCCATTGCTTGATGCCTTGCATGGACGCTTGCTCCAATTTCAGTTCGCCCATCTCAATCAATTTCTTGCCTATGGACGCGTAGGGTTGGCCGTTCTGGTCGGCATAGCCGATTTTCACGCTGCTGCCGTCCGGCAATTCGATGCGCCCCGAGCCTTGTATCTGCAAGAAGAACAGTTCCACGGCGTTGTCCACCCAGAACAGTTCGCGGCCTTGCACGGCAGCCTTACCTTGCTCGATGTCGGCACGGTCGTAATAGGGCAGTACCTTTTTGCCCTGCAAACGGCCACGCAAACGCATGCCCTTCAGTTGTGGATAGACATCACCTAAATCGATGGTGAGTAGGTCGTCCGGCACGCCATAGATGGGATAGGCGAAGCGCTTGGTTTTGCTACGACTGCCCAGTAGCCTAGGTTCGTAGTAGCCGGTAATCAGGCCCTGTTTGCTACCGTCTGGATTGAACACCTGATAGGGCGAGAAAGTACTCTCGAAGTATAGATGCAAGCTGGTGTTGTCGGTCTGTGTCAGGGTTTCGGCGCGGCTGCATGCAGTTTGCCAGTTCGCTTTGTTTTTTAATGCGCGGCAACTTTGTTGCAGCGCACTGTAGCTGGGCAGCAAGTCGGTGCTCTGCCAGTCCGGCAATTTATCCCAACTGCTGGCAGCATAAGGGGCAACCGGCGGTGAAATCACAGGCGGTGTCGCTGCGACAGGCGGTGCAGGTGGTTTGGGCGGGGTGGTATGGCAAGCTGCCAAGAGCAGACTGGCGCACCAGGCCAAGATTACGCGGGGCGTGTACGGTTTCATTTAACGTGAACGGATTTAATGCAGTACGCGCGGTACGCTAAGAATGAATGGAGCGATTGCGGCACTGAACTCGCTACCATCTTCGCTGCGGAATAAATAGCTGCCCTTCATGGTGCCCACCTGTGTGGCTAACACCGTGCCGCTGGTGTATTCGAAGCTCTGCTTGGGGTTGAGTATCGGCTGCTCGCCCACCACGCCCTGACCGCGCACTTCCTGCACATGGTTGTAAGCATCGGTGATGATCCAGTGGCGGCTGATGAGTTGGGCGGTGCGTGTGCCTAAATTGCTGATGGTGATGGTGTAGGAGAACACGAAACGCTCGTCTGCTTCGTTTGACTGGTCGGGCAGATAGGTGACCTTGGTCTGTACTACGATGCCATGCTGTTCGAGATTTTCCATGCGCGGCATTTGAACTGATTTCGCCACGTATCGCAAGGGTATCGCGGGCTTTTATGCTAATCTTCGCGCTCAAATTTTAGTCAGAACGATATGAACGGTTATCTCAAACGCATCCTCACCGCGCGCGTCTATGACGTCGCTATCGAATCCCCGCTCGAACTAGCGCCTAATCTTTCGGCGCGTATCGGTAACACCGTGCTGTTCAAGCGCGAAGACATGCAGCCGGTGTTTTCCTTCAAGTTGCGCGGTGCTTACAACAAGATGGCGCAGCTGGCACCGGAGATGCTCAAGCGCGGTGTCATCGCGGCCTCAGCAGGCAATCATGCACAAGGCGTGGCACTGTCGGCGCACCGTTTGGGTTGCAAGGCGGTCATTGTCATGCCCACTACCACACCGCAGGTGAAGATCGAGGCAGTCAAGCATTTCGGCCAGCGCGCCGTGGAGATCGTGTTGCATGGCGATAGCTATAGCGATGCCTACACGCACGCATTGACCTTGGAGAAAGAACGCAAACTCACCTTCGTCCATCCCTTCGACGATCCCGATGTGATTGCCGGGCAGGGCACTATCGGTATGGAAATCTTGCGTCAGCATCAAACTCCTATCCATGCCATTTTCTGCGCCATCGGCGGCGGCGGATTGATCGCCGGGGTGGCGGCTTACGTCAAACAAGTGCGTCCCGACATCAAGGTCATCGGGGTGCAGACCACCGACTCGGACGCGATGGCGCGTTCGCTCAAGGCCAACAAACGCATCACGCTCAACGATGTTGGTCTGTTTTCGGACGGCACAGCGGTCAAATACGTGGGCGAAGAAACCTTCCGTATCTGCCAACAATTGGTCGATGAAGTGATCTTGGTGGATACCGATGCGGTATGCGCGGCGATTAAAGATGTGTTTCAGGACACCCGTTCCATTCTTGAACCCGCTGGTGCGCTGGCGGTAGCCGGTGCCAAGTTGTATGCGGCGCGCGAGAAGCTCAAGGGCGAGACGCTCATTCCCATCGCCTGTGGCGCGAACATGAATTTCGACCGTCTGCGCTTCGTCGCTGAACGTGCCGAAATCGGCGAGAAGCGCGAAGCACTGCTCGCGGTCACCATCCCCGAGACACCGGGCAGCTTCCGCAAATTCTGCGCGCTGCTGGGCAAGCGCAATATCACCGAGTTCAACTACCGTTATGCCGACCCAAAAGCGGCGCAGGTGTTCGTTGGCATCCAGGTCAAGGACGCCGCCGAGACCAGCAAGCTGCTGGGTGCATTGGAGAAAGCGCAATTGCCCGCGCTCGACCTTACCGACAACGAGATGGCCAAGCTGCATCTGCGTCATCTGGTCGGTGGTCATGCGCCCGAGGCCAAAGATGAAATCATGTTCCGTTTTGAGTTTCCCGAACGGCCCGGTGCGCTGATGAATTTCCTCAACAGCATGAGTCACAACTGGAACATCAGCCTGTTCCACTACCGCAACCACGGTGCCGACTACGGTCGCGTGTTGGTCGGCATGCAAGTGCCGCGCGCTGACAAGCAGGCGCTCAAGACTTTCCTCGATACGCTTGGTTACCCGTATTGGGACGAAAGCGACAACCCGGCTTACAAATTATTCTTGGGCTGACATGTCCGAGCCCAAGCAGCGAAAAGCCGAAATTCGCAGTCTGGTGTTGCGCCGACGTGAGCAGATGGATGCTGCGCAGCACGCGCAATCCAGTGCGGCCATTACTCAGCGTCTGGTTGCCCTGCCCGAATATCAGCGCGCATCCATGGTGTTGGGCTATATGAATTTTGGTACGGAGTTCGCCAGCTGCGCTTGGGTGCAGCGCGTGCTGGATGACGGTAAGTACCTGATCTTGCCCAGAGTGGATGGTCGCAGTAAGCAGCTGGAGCTGTATCGGGTGCGAGACTTAGAAAGCCAGTTGCAGCAAGGTTCTTGGGGTATCGCCGAGCCGCTGCCGGAACGCTGTGAAAGGCTAATCGGCTTAAATGCTGTAGAATTCGCCCTCTTGCCGGGGGTGGCCTTTGCCCGCGATGGTTCTCGATTGGGCTATGGCGGCGGTTATTACGATAAGTTGTTGGCACGCATGGAGCGCCGCCCAGTGTTAGTGGCAGCCGCTTTTGCCTTGCAATTGGCAAGTGCCATCCCGCAGGAACACACCGATGTGAAAATCGATTGGATAGTTACCGAACAAGAGACGTTCTGTTGTTCGGTGTGAGTTGCAACTAGGCCAACCCGCCCCGTGCAGCGGCAGGGTCGTGGCTGTACAGAATAATCAAGCTAGGAGGAGTAGAAAATGGCAACAACACCTGATTACGATCCACAAGAGACGCAAGAGTGGTTGGATGCGCTGGAATCCGTGTTCGAGAAAGAAGGCTCGGAGCGTGTGCATTTCATTCTCGAAAAATTGCTGGACAAGGCGCGCAGCTCCGGTGCGGGCGTGCCATTCAGCGCCACTACGCCGTATTGCAACAGTATCGCGGTAGGCGACGAACAGCGCTCGTCCGGTAATCACGATCTGGAACACCGCATCCGCGCACTGATGCGCTGGAATGCGATGGCGCTGGTATTGAACGCGAACAAGGAATCCTCTGAGTTGGGCGGTCATATCGCCAGCTTCGCTTCTGCGGCGACCTTGTACGACGTTGGCTTTAATCATTTCTTCCACGGTCAGACCTCTAGCCATGGCGGCGATTTGGTGTATTTCCAGGGACACTCGTCTCCCGGTGTGTATGCGCGTGCCTACCTCGAAGGCCGCCTCAGTGAAGAGCAGATGTACAAGTTCCGTCAAGAAGCCAAAGGCGACGGTCTGTCTTCCTATCCTCATCCTTGGTTGATGCCGAATTTCTGGCAGTTCCCTACCGTGTCGATGGGTTTAGGCCCGTTGATGGCCATTTATCAAGCGCGCTTCATGCGCTATCTGGAATTGCGCGGTATCACCAATACGGCGGGCCGCAAGGTGTGGGCGTTTTTGGGCGACGGTGAGACGGATGAACCTGAATCACTGGGCGCTGTTTCCATGGCGGGTCGCGAGAAACTCGACAATCTGATCTTCGTCATCAACTGTAACTTGCAACGCTTGGATGGCCCAGTGCGCGGCAACAGCAAGATTATTCAGGAGCTGGAAGGCGTGTTCCGTGGCGCGGGCTGGAACGTCATCAAAGTGGTGTGGGGCGGCAAGTGGGATCGCCTGTTCGCCAAGGACACCAAAGGTCTGCTACAGAAGCGTATGCAGGAAGTGGTGGACGGTGAATATCAGACTTACAAATCCAAAAATGGCGCGTATGTACGCGAACATTTCTTTGGTAAATATCCCGAGTTGCTGGAGATGGTCGCCGATATGTCGGATGACGAGATCTGGCATTTGAATCGGGGTGGTCACGATCCGCACAAGGTGTTCGCGGCTTACGCGTCTGCGACCAAGCATACCGGTCAACCGACCGTGATCTTGGCCAAGACCGTCAAGGGTTACGGTATGGGCGAGGCGGGTGAAGGTCAGAACATCACCCACCAGCAGAAGAAGATGGCGGGCGAGGTGCTGCTCAAGTTCCGTGATCGTTTCAATATCCCATTGAACGATGAGCAAGTTGCTAGTCTGAATTTCTACCGTCCGCCAGCAGATAGTTTGGAAGCGAAATATTTGAAAGAGCGTAGCGCGGTGATGGGTGAGATGCCCGCGCGCAAGCCGGTCAAGACCGCCTTGCAGATTCCAGCGCTGGAAGCGTTCGATGCCTTGTTGAAGAGTACCGATGACCGCGAGATTTCCACCACCATGGCCTTCGTGCGCATGTTGGGTATCTTGGTCAAAGACAAAAACATCGGCAAACAGATCGTGCCTATCGTGCCCGATGAGTCGCGCACTTTTGGTATGGAAGGTATGTTCCGTCAACTGGGCATCTTCTCTCAGGTCGGTCAGCTGTACACCCCGCAGGATGCCGATCAACTGATGTTCTACAAAGAATCTTCCAGCGGTCAGGTGTTGCAGGAAGGTATCAATGAAGCGGGTGCGATGGCGGATTGGATCGCTGCGGCGACCTCTTACGCTAACCACGGCGTGGCGATGCTGCCGTTCTTTATCTACTACTCGATGTTCGGCTTCCAGCGTATCGGCGACTTGGCTTGGGCGGCGGGCGACATGCGCGCACGCGGCTTTATGCTGGGCGGTACGGCGGGTCGCACCACGCTGAACGGCGAAGGTTTGCAGCACGAAGATGGTCACAGCCATCTGATGTCGGCGACCATCCCCAACTGCGTGTCCTACGATCCGACTTTCGCTTACGAACTCGCGGTCATCATTCAAGACGGTATGCGCCGCATGTATGTAGAACAGGAAGATGTGTTCTATTACCTGACTCTGATGAACGAGAACTACACCCATCCGGCCATGCCGGCAGGGGCCGAGCAAGGCATCATCAAGGGCATGTATCTGCTCAGTGAGACCAAGGGCAAAGCCAAGCAGCCACACGTGCAATTGATGGGTAGCGGCACGATCCTGCGCGAATCGATCTTCGCCGCCGAGTTGCTGGCTAAGGACTTTGGCGTCGCAGCAGACGTATGGAGTGTTACCAGCTTCACCGAACTGCGTCGTGACGGTATGGATTGCGAACGTTGGAATATGCTGCATCCAGAAGCCAAGCAGCCACGCGTCAGCTATGTCGAGCAGTGCATGGCGGAGCGTAAGGGCCCGGTGGTTGCGACGACTGACTACATGCGTTCTTTCGCCGATCAGATCCGTGGCTTCCTGCCTAAGCGTTTCACCGTGCTGGGTACGGACGGCTTTGGTCGTTCCGACACGCGTAAGCATCTGCGCGAATTCTTTGAGGTGAACCGTCACTACATCGTGGTCGCGGCATTGAAGGCACTGGCCGATGAAGGCACGGTGCCAGCATACGAAGTGACCCGCGCGATCAAACTGTACGGTATCGATCAGGACAAACCTAACCCAACGACTGTGTAGGGCATCTCGCAAACCCCAAATTTCATTGCTATGCGTCGTCGTATGTTTTATTCGCGCCTCGCCTAGCTTGGAAATTTGAAATTTTCGAGACACCCTAATTTTCAGGAGATTTACTGTGGCAGAAATCAAACAAGTACTCGTGCCGGACATCGGCGACTACAAGGATGTCAGCGTCATCGAAGTGATGGTCAAGGTGGGCGATAGCATCGCCGCTGAAGACACACTGTTGACACTGGAGACCGACAAAGCTGCGATGGATGTGCCGTCGCCTTTCGCCGGCGTGATTAAAGAGCTGAAGGTTAAGGTTGGCGATAAAGTTTCCGAAGGTGCGCTGATCCTGACGTTGGAGTCGGCAGCCGCTGGCGTTGCGCAAGCAGCCGCGATACCCGCCACAGCAGCGGTTGCGGTCGCGCCTGCTCCTGTTGCACCTGCACCCGCAGCGAAGGCCGCGCCAGTGATTGCGCCGGTCGTACCGGTGGTGGCACCCGTGCCGCCCGGCAGCAAGGCGCACGCCAGTCCGGCGATTCGCCGTTTCGCGCGCGAACTGGGCGTAGATATTTCGCAAGTGCCGGGCAGCGGCGACAAAGGCCGTGTGACCAAAGACGACGTACAGAATTACGTTAAAGCAGTTGTTAGCGCGCCACGCGGTGCAGCGGGCAGCGGTGGTTTGCAAGTGTTGGCTACGCCGGTGGTGGACTTCGCCAAGTTCGGCGAGGTGGACATCAAACCGTTGTCGCGCATCAAGAAGATCTCCGGTGCAAATCTGCATCGCAACTGGGTGACCATTCCCCACGTGACGCAGTTTGACGAAGCCGACATCACCGAGATGGAAGCGTTCCGCAAAGACTTGGGCGCCGAATACGCAAAACAGAGCATCAAGATCACGCCGTTGGTGTTCCTGCTCAAAGCCGTGGTGAAAGCATTGCAGCAATACCCCGATTTCAACGCTTCGCTGGATGCCAGCGGCGAGAACCTGGTGTACAAAAACTATTTCCATATCGGCGTGGCGGTGGATACACCGGACGGTCTGATGGTGCCGGTGTTGCGCGATGTGGATAAGAAGGGCTTGGTACAGCTGGCTAAAGAGTTGGGCGAGATCAGTGCCAAGGCGCGCGAGAAGAAGATCACTGCCGCCGATATGCAGGGCGGCTGCTTCTCCATCTCCAGCTTGGGTGGTATCGGTGGTACGGCGTTCACGCCCATCATCAATGCGCCTGAAGTGGCGATCCTGGGTGTGTCGCGCTCCAACATGAAGCCGGTGTACAAGGACGGCGAGTTTGTGCCGCGTCTGATGTTGCCGCTGTCGCTGTCCTATGACCATCGTGTCATCGACGGTGCGCTGGCAGCGCGCTTCACGGCTTATCTGGCGAAAGTGTTGTCGGACATCCGTTTGCTGGCGGTTTAAGCAAGTCACCCGTGCAGCGCCCGATAGGCATACTCGGCGGAACTTTCGACCCGATACATTACGGTCATCTGCGGCTGGCCGAAGAGATGCTGGAGCTGGCGGGATTGCAGCAGCTACGTTTCATTCCCACCGGTATCCCATCGCATCGCACTGTGCCGCAAGTGTCGGCACGGCAGCGCAGTGAGATGGTGGCGTTGGCCATCGCGGATCAGCCCGCCTTTGTGCTGGACGAGCGCGAGGTCAGGCGCGAGCGCAAATGCTATACGGTGGACACGCTGCGTGAGTTGCGCGCCGAACTGGGTGAGCAGCAACCGCTGTGCCTGCTGATGGGCGGCGATGCGTTTTTGCAGTTGCATACTTGGCATGAGTGGCAAGCGTTGTTCGAGCTGGCCCATATCGTGGTTGGTTATCGTCCCGGTTACACCATCACGGAGCGCATCGGCTCGGTTCCCGCCGCGTTGCGCGAACAGTATCGTCAGCGCTTGTGTGCAAGTCACGCGTTGCGCGACCGTGCCGCTGGCGGTATTGCGGTGCTGGCTATACCCAAGCTGGAGATTTCAGCAACCGTGATACGCGCGCGTCTCGCCGAGCAGCGCAGCATCCGTTACCTGTTGCCACAGGCCGTGGCGCAATATATTCATCAACATAACTTGTACGCATCATGCTAAATACTGAAGAAAAAACTCTCGCCGTGGTTGCCGCTCTGGAAGAGATTAAAGCGGTCAACATCACGGTCATCGATACCAGCAAGCTCAGCTCGCTATTCGAACGCATGATTATTGCCAGTGCCAACTCGACGCGTCAGACCAAGGCCTTGGCCGACAACGTGGTGGTCAAACTCAAGGAGCAAGGCGAAACGGTGTACGGTCGCGAAGGCGAAGACAGCGGCGAATGGATCTTGGTCGATCTGGGCGAAGTGCTGGTGCACATCATGCAGCCTGCGGTGCGCGAGTATTACAACCTGGAAGAATTGTGGAGCAAGGCGCAAGCCGCGCGTCCCAAGCTGGCGGGTAGCAAGTAGTCGCGTCTGAAGATTTGCTAGGCAAAAGCCTCTCCACGAAGAATGCTCAAGGCACGCAAGAAAGCAGAAACGATGATGACTGCACTGCCGTTTTTGATTGGTTCGCGTTTTTCGTGTCTTTCGTGGATAAATGATTTTGTCTTGCTTGCGGCGAGCATCACATGAAGCTCCTCATCGTTTCCGTCGGCCATAAGATGCCAGACTGGATCAGCAAGGGTTATAACGAATACGCCAAGCGCATGCCACGCGAAGTAAAGTTGGAGCTGATCGAAGTTAAGCCTGAGCCACGTACTACGGGCAAGACCACCGAGCAGATCATGCAGGCCGAAGCGCAGCGCATCTTGCATGCCTTGCCCGGCAACTGTCTGCGCATCGCCATGGATGAACGCGGTGCGACCCCTACCACCAAGCAACTCTCAATGCAGATGCAGGATTGGATGCGTGCTGGCTGTGATGTGGCCTTCATCGTCGGCGGCGCGGATGGCATGCACGATACAGTCAAACAAACTGCGCAGCAGATGCTGGCCTTGTCTGCACTCACTTTGCCGCATGCCTTTGTGCGTGTGCTGCTCGCGGAACAGTTGTATCGGGCCTATAGCCTGTTACACAATCACCCGTATCACAGAGAATAGAAAGTCCAGATGAATATGGTACAGAACCGCATCTATCTTGCTTCACAAAGCCCGCGTCGCCGCGAATTGCTCAAGCAGATCGGGGTGAACTTCGATTTATTATTGTTGCGCAACGATAGTTTGCGCGGCTTGGATGTGGATGAAACACCACGCCAGAATGAGTTGCCAGAAGATTATGTGCGGCGTGTATGCAGTGAAAAAGCGGCTACCGGTTATGCCATGTTGCGTTACCGTCATCTCCCGGCCGCTCCAGTATTGGCGGCCGATACGGCGGTGATTCTGGATGGCAAGATTCTGGGTAAGCCGGAAAACCCTGCGCATGCGACCGAGATGTTGCTGTCTTTGTCGGGACGTGAGCATCAGGTGCTGACCGCAGTAGCGATGGCATTGGGCGAGCATGTCGAGATGACGCTATCCACTTCCACGGTGCGTTTCATCACGCTTGATGAGCAGCGCATTCGCCGCTATTTGTTCAGCAATGAATACAAAGACAAGGCTGGCGGTTATGCCATACAAGGTTTGGCTGGTGCTTTCGTGGAAAATATCTCGGGAAGTTATTCCGGCGTGGTCGGCTTACCGCTGTGCGAGACGGTCGCGTTACTGAAAAAATTCAATGTCCCTACACCATGAGTGAAGAACTACTAATCAATGTCACGCCACAGGAGACGCGGGTTGCGGTGATGCAACTGGGTGTGGTGCAGGATCTGCATATCGAGCGTAGCAGCAGTCGTGGCATCGTCAGCAATGTCTATCTGGGGGTCGTGAAGCGTGTCCTGCCAGGCATGCAATCGGCTTTTGTCGATATTGGTTTGGAGCGTTCCGCGTTTTTGCATGTCGCGGACATCTGGGAGAACAATGCGGACCCCAAGCCTATCGAGCGTGTCCTGCATGAAGGTCAGAGTCTGTTGGTGCAAGTCATCAAAGAACCTATCGGCAGCAAGGGCGCACGACTGTCCACACAGCTCAGTATTGCTGGACGGGTGTTGGTCTATCTGCCGCAGGAAGCGCACATCGGCGTATCGCAGCGTATCGAGAATGAAGTGCAGCGCGAACAACTACGCACCCGGCTGCAATCGCTGTTGCCAGCAGAGCACAAAGGCGGTTACATCATCCGCACGGTGGCCGAGGCGGATGCGGAGCCAGATTTTGCGGCTGACATCGATTATCTGGACAAGCTGTGGCGTGCTATACAAGTCGCGGTCAAGACGGCCAGCGCGCCACAGATGCTGTATCAAGAGTTGGACATTAGCCTGCGCGTGTTGCGTGATTTCGTCACAGAGTCCACCACTAGCATTCAGATAGATTCGCGCGCGACTTATCAGAAGATGAAAGAGTTTGCGCTTGCCTATATCCCGAGCGCGGCGAACAAACTGGAGCACTATCCCGGCGTGCGGCCTCTGTACGATCTGTACGGTGTGGAGGAAGAGATCGAGCGTGCGCTGTCTAAGCGTGTCGATCTGAAATCGGGCGGCTACCTCATCATCGACCAGACCGAGGCACTGACTACGGTGGATGTGAATACCGGTGGCTTTGTCGGTTTGCGCAATTTCGATGACACCATCTTCAAGACCAATCTGGAAGCGACACAGGTTATTGCGCGACAACTGCGTTTGCGCAATTTGGGCGGCATCATCATCTGTGACTTCATCGATATGGATAGCGCAGAGCATAAGAGCGCGGTGCTGGAAGAGTTTCGCAAGGCGTTGGCGCGCGACCACACCCGTATTAGCGTGCACGGCTTTTCGGCATTGGGCTTGGTTGAGATGACGCGTAAGCGCACGCGCGAGAGTCTTGCTCATTTGATGTGTGAACCTTGTCCGACTTGCAAAGGACGCGGCGAAGTCAAAACTGCACAGACGGTGTGTTATGAGATTCTGCGCGAGATCGTGCGTGAGGCGCGCCAATTCAACGCGCGTGAGTACCGTATTCTGGCCGGTCAACAGGTGATAGATTTATTTCTGGATGAAGAATCGCAAGCATTGGCACAGCTGTCGGATTTCATTGCAAAGCCCATCTCCCTGCAGGTCGAATCAACTTATAACCAAGTTCAATTCGACGTGATTTTGATGTAAGAATTTCTCGCCACAGCGGCCAGATAACTTGCTAGACTCTCACTGTGACCCAAAAAAACAATAGGGCACATTCGTTCAATTAGGCTCAGGGAGAGTTTATGTATAAGAAGCAAATCACCGCAGCGCTCGCTGCGGTTTTTCTGTCCGTATCCGTCGCTGCAATCGCACATGAAGAGCACGCCGCACCAGCCACCGCACCACACGCAGAACATCATGCCCATTGGGCTTACGACGGTAATGAAGGCCCGGATCATTGGGGTGATATGGAAACCAAGTTCAGCACTTGCTCCAGTGGCAAGAGCCAATCTCCAGTCAATCTGACTGAATTTATCAAAGCCGATCTCAAGCCACTGGTGTTCAGCTATAAAGCTGGCGGCGATACCGTTCTGAACAATGGTCATACCATACAAGTGAATTTTGCCGACGGCAGCGAAATGGCCTTGAATGGACACAGCTACGCGCTCAAACAATTCCACGCACATGCGCCCAGCGAAAATCAGATCAATGGCAAGAACTTCCCTATGGAAGTGCACTTCGTGCATGCCGATGCGAATGGCAGTTTGGCGGTCGTGGCGGTGATGTTTGAGGAAGGCGCGGCTAATCCCGGTTTGAGCAAAGCATGGAAGGCGATGCCTGAGAACGCAGGTGAGAAAGTGGCTCTAAAGGATAACGTACTGGGTACGGACATCATGCCTGCGGATAAGTCTTACTACCGTTTTGATGGCTCATTGACCACGCCTCCTTGTACCGAAGGAGTGACTTGGTTGATTCTAAAGCAGCCGGTAACCGCATCCAAAGAGCAGATCGAAAACTTCATGCATCTGATGCACCATCATAACAACCGCCCCGTGCAGCCTATGAACGCACGCGTGGTATTGGAGTAATCTAGTGACTACCTTGTAATGAATAAAGCCGGCGTACGTCGGCTTTATTCATAGTGGCAGGAGCGTGAGTGGGTCTATGGTACTGCCTGAGATAGCGATGACTTTATGTCGTGACTGCCCGCCTTGTTTCAGTTCTATCTGGCGCAAGGGAACGGCAAAGTGGTCGGCCAGATAACGCAACAGAGCTTCATTGGCTTTACCCTCGACAGGCGGTGCGGCCAGCTTAATCTTCAATGCCTCGCCATGTAAGCCAACCACCTCGGTGCGTTTGGCACCCGGTTGTACATGTAAGGTCAGGGTAACGATCCCATTGTGGTGGCGGAACCAGCTAGTCATCACAGCAGCCTAAGTGCCCAGGCTTCCAGCAGGGCTAGCGGTGCAAGCAGCATAAGCTGACAGATCACCAGCAAGATGAGCGGAGAAAAGTCGATGTTGCCAAGCAGGGGAATCAGTCTGCGTAGCGGATGCAAAAAGCGCTGTGTCAGGGCGTTGAGTACCGGCGCGATAGGCGTGTGCGGATTCAGCCAAGATAAAATCGCCTGTATTAACAGTGCACCTATCAACAAGTAGATCGCCATGATGAGCAGTTTAACCAAGCCCCAGACGAGCAACGCCAGCACCGAGAACTGCAAGTCTTGCAGCCACAACAAGCCCGCCAAGTAGGCCATTTCGCACAGCAGTGCGAGCAACAAAGACGCGCTGTCTAATTGTCTAAGCGCAGGGACGTAGCGACGCGTACGCAGTACGACGAAGTTAGTCAGTGTCATAACGGTTTCGCCGACCGGATTGCGCATCGGCGCACGCAACCATTGCAGTACAAAGCGCAATAGCAGCAAGCCCGCATAACCTTGCACAAACACATCCAGCAGAAAGTGCAGAATGTTGGCGGTTATCATGCCGCGCCCAATTCGTCGCCCATCTCACGCGAGCGTGCGGCGGCAGCCTGTGCAGCCGAGGCGACGTGTAGGGCTACTTGGTTGGCATCCAAACTGAGGAGTGCACGTTCGGTCGTGCCGTTTTTGGAGGTGACACGCTGACGCAATACGCTGACATCCTCGCTGCTGGATTCAGCCAGTTTACTTGCTCCCAAGAATGTCTCCAGGCTGAGTATGCGTGCGTCCTCGGCATCCAGCCCCAGTTGCACGCCTGCCGCCTGTAGCGCCTCGATGAAGTAGAACACATAGGCAGGTCCGCTCCCCGAGATTGCGGTGACGGCATCCAGCTTCTCTTCGTTATCCAACCACAATACCTTACCTACGGCGGCAAGGATGCTCTGTGCTTGTTCGCACTCAGTCTGTTTGACTTCAGGCAGCGCATATAGACCGGTCATGCCGCAGCGCGCCAATGCTGGGGTGTTGGGCATCGCACGCACCACGTTGCGCGTGTTGGCCCAACGCGCTAAATCGCTGCCGCGTATTCCCGCAGCAATGGAAATTAGGAGCTGCCCTTTAAGGAGCGGCGCGAGTTGGGTCGCAACCTCGTGCAACTGTTGTGGTTTGACGGCAAGCACGATGATGTTGCTGCCTGCGATACCCGAGGCCAGATTTTCGACGGCGCGTACCGCAAAAGCCTCATGGATGCGGGTGCGATTCTCATCATTGATTTCGACGACGCGAATCTGGCTGGCGTTGTAGCCGCGTCCCAATAAACCGCCTATCAATGCGGTGGCCATATTGCCGCCGCCTACGAAACAGATCTTCATGAAATTTCCTTTATGAGTAAGTTCTATTGCCGAATATGGCTGTGCCTATTCGTATCATGGTGGCTCCCTGCAAAATTGCAGCGGGGTAATCGTGCGACATGCCCATGGACAGGGTGTCTAGTTGCAAGCCTTGCTGATTGAGCTTTTCTAATAGTCCGCGCAATAGCGCGAACGCCCTACGTTGCTCACTTGGGTCATCACTGGGTGCAGGGACAGCCATCAATCCGCGCAATTTTAGCTGGGGTAATTTTGCAATCTGAGTTGCAAGTTGCGTCGCCTCTTCAAGGCTCACGCCGCTCTTGCTTGCCTCACCACTAACGTTAATTTGCAGGCAAAGCTGTAATGGTGGGAGATGCGCGGGACGCTGCGCTGACAGGCGTTCGGCTATCTTCAAGCGATTCACGCTATGCACCCAAGGAAAATTCTCCGCGATAGCGCGCGTCTTGTTGCTCTGTATCGGCCCGATGAAGTGCCATTCAAGAGGCAAGTCGTGCAATGCGCTCATCTTGTCCAACGCCTCTTGCAGATAATTTTCCGCAAAGCGCAGTTGTCCCGCATGGTAGGCTGAGCGCACGATTTCGGCAGGGAAGTTCTTGCTGACTGCAAGCAGTGTGATGTCTGCAACATTGCGTTTGGCATCATGCGCAGCAGCAGCGATGGCAGTGTGCACGGCTTGCAAGTTAGAAGCGATTGTTGTCATAATCCCACGCGCCACCAATATCTCAAATACACGGCCTCAGGCCGCTTCACAAAACAGGGAAGATTATAATGGATATCACCGAGTTGCTTGCTTTTGGCGTTAAGAACAAAGCTTCCGATTTACATCTTTCCTCCGGTCTGCCACCGATGATACGTGTGCATGGCGATATGCGGCGCATCAATTTGCCGGCCATGGAGCACAAGGAAGTGCACGCCATGGTGTACGACATCATGAACGACGGGCAGCGCAAGTTCTACGAAGAAAATAAAGAGGTCGATTTCTCATTTGAGATTCCCAATCTGGCGCGATTCCGCGTCAACGCTTTTGTGCAACAACGCGGCGCAGCGGCTGTGATGCGTACCATTCCTTCCAAGGTGCTGACCCTAGAAGATCTTAAAGCCCCCAAGATTTTCACCGACATCTCTGAATTTCCACGCGGCCTAGTGCTGGTCACCGGACCTACCGGTTCAGGTAAGTCCACTACACTGGCAGCGATGGTCAATTACATCAACGAAAAAGATATGGGCCATATCTTGACCGTGGAAGACCCGATCGAGTTTGTGCATGAAAGCAAGAAGTCGCTGATTAACCAGCGTGAGGTTGGGCCGCACACTCTGTCGTTCAACAATGCTTTGCGCTCTGCGTTGCGTGAAGACCCAGACGTGATTTTGGTTGGTGAGATGCGTGACCTTGAGACCATCCGTTTGGCAATGACTGCGGCTGAGACCGGGCACTTGGTGTTTGGTACTTTGCACACCAGTTCGGCAGCCAAAACCATAGACCGTATCATCGACGTGTTCCCTGCGGATGAAAAAGAGATGGTGCGTGCCATGTTGTCCGAATCGTTGCGCGCAGTGATCTCGCAAGCGTTGCTCAAGACCAAGGACGGCTCAGGACGCGTGGCTGCGCATGAAATTATGATCTGTACACCGGCGATACGTAACTTGATACGCGAAGCCAAAGTGCCACAGATGTATTCTGCGATCCAGACCGGTCAAGGTATGGGTATGCAAACTTTGGATCAGTGCTTGGCCACTTTGGTGAAGACCGGCGCCATCGCTCCTGCCGAGGCACGCGGCAAAGCGACCAACAAAGATCTGTTCCCCGGCTAACCGTAGTTTGCAAAGTTAGGAAAACATCATGGAAAGAGACCAGGCCACCGAGCTCGTACACAATTTATTGCGCGGTATGTTGAGTCGCAAAGCCTCCGACTTGTTCATCACTGCGGGTTTCCCGCCCGCTTTTAAAGTGGACGGCAAGATGACACCAGTCTCCAGCCAGTTGCTTACTTCTCAGCACACTCAGGAATTGGCGCGCAGCCTGATGAATGACCGGCAGGCGGCTGAATTTGAGACCGCGCATGAATGCAACTTTGCTATCAGCCCGCCCGGTATCGGTCGCTTCCGTGTCAACGTCTTCATGCAGCAGCAGCGCGTCGGTATGGTGTTGCGTACCATCACCACCAAGATTCCTGAGTTGGATGAATTGGGGATGCCCGAGGTGTTGAAAGACATCGTCATGACCAAGCGTGGCTTGGTGATTTTGGTGGGCGCTACCGGTTCGGGTAAGTCCACCACGTTGGCCGCCATGATGGGGTATCGCAACCAGAACAGTTTCGGTCACATCATCACTATCGAAGATCCCGTCGAGTATGTGCACGAGCACAAGAACTGCATCATCACGCATCGCGAAGTTGGCGTAGATACCGAGTCTTGGCAGGCTGCACTGAAGAACACCTTGCGTCAGGCACCGGATGTCATTCTGATTGGTGAGATACGTGATCGTGAGACTATGGAATATGCAGTTGCCTTTGCTGAGACAGGTCACCTGTGTATGGCAACCTTGCACGCCAATAGTGCCAACCAAGCACTCGACCGTATCATCAACTTCTTCCCTGAAGAACGCCGCGAACAACTGTTGATGGATTTGTCCCTGAACACCAAGGCACTCATCTCACAACGTCTGATACCGAAGCGTAGCGGCGAGGGGCGCGTCGCCGCGATGGAGATCATGCTCAATTCGCCACTGATCTCTGATCTGATCTTTAAGGGCGAAGTGCATTCCATCAAGACGGTGATGGGTAAGTCGCGCGAGTTGGGTATGCAGACGTTTGACCAAGCACTATTCGATCTCTATGAGCAGGGCAACATCGCTTATGAAGAGGCACTCAAAAATGCTGATTCGGTCAATGACTTGCGCTTGCGCATCAAACTGGAAAGCAAGAACAACGCAGATCGCAATGTGATGAGTGGTACCGAGCATCTGCGCATGACTTGAGCAAACTAGAGTGGAAGCTGCGCTACCCAAAAACGAAGTCGAACGACTCCAAGAACTTAGTGAATATCGGGTTTTGGATACCTTGCCCGAACAAGGCTACGACGACATCACTCGTCTCGCGGCGTATATCTGTAAGACTCCCATTGCGTTGGTTTCACTGGTCGATGCCTCACGCCAGTGGTTCAAATCCAAGGTCGGACTCTCCACCCAAGAGACACCACGTAGTGATGCTTTCTGTGCACACGCCTTGTTGCAGCCGCAGATGCTACTAGTCGAAGATGCACTCAAGGATGCCCGCTTCTCAGACAATAAACTGGTGCTCGGCCCGCCCTATATCCGCTTTTATGCTGGGATGCCATTGCTGACCCCTTCTGGCCAAGCACTGGGAACACTGTGTGTGATTGATACGCAACCGCGCGCAATGGATGCGCTCGCTCAGCAAGCATTGACCAGCTTAGCGCGCCAAGTCATGGTGCAGTTTGAGTTGCGTAAGGCAATATTTAAGGCGCAACAAACCGAGCAAGAATTGCAGCAGCTGAATCAAAAGTTGCTGGCGCAAACGCTGACTGATGCGCTGACCCAAGTGAACAATCGCCGCGCCCTTGAGAATAGTCTGGTTAATGAGTGGGAACGTGCGTTCCGCTATTCCCAACCTTTAAGTCTGTTGATGTTGGACGTGGACGACTTCAAGTCCTATAACGACCGATTCGGTCATCAGGCTGGCGACAAGGTGTTGCAGCAAGTGGCCGAAATCATCGCGCGGGAAGCTCGCCAGCCGGATTTCGTGGCGCGCTACGGCGGTGAGGAGTTCGTCATTGTTTTGCCTGAGACGGATAGCGAGGGGGCTTTGTATATTGCAGAACGCATCCGTTATAAGGTCGAGCAGGCCGTATGGACACAACGCCCAATCACCGTGAGTATTGGTGTGGCGAGTTACGGCAGTCAGGCGGATGCCGAGGCGCTGTTGAATCAAGCTGACCAGGCTCTATATCGCGCCAAACAGAGTGGCCGCAACTGCGTCACAGTAGCCGCCTAGCCTATTTCTTGACTGCTTCTTTGCGGTTACTTCCCGACACCATCTTGTATTGCAGCAGCCGGCATTCAATCGCACCGTTGAATAGCGGCGTGCGGCGCGAGGGCGATAAGCGCATCAGCTTCAGAATGGCTTTGTCGGCGGTGAACAGATAGGCTGTCCAGCCGCTGAAATTCTTCTTCAATGCATCGCCCAGTTTGGGATACAAGGCCGCCAATTCATCCAACTCGCCCATGCGTTCGCCATAAGGCAGATTCGCCACCATCACACCCGCAGCTGCCGGGGCAGAGAGGTCGAGGATATTCGCTTGCTTCAATTCCACGCACTCGTCGAGTCCGGCATCTTGCAGGTTGCGCAGCGCCGTCTTGAGCGCATCGCCGTACAAATCGCTGCCGTAGATTTCTAGCGGATGCGGCGCAACTTGTGCCGCAATGGCCGCCGCGCGCAGTGCTTTCCACTTGGGCGCATCGAAGTTCTTCAGATTCTCAAAGGCGAAGCGGCGCGCGATGCCCGGCTGGATATTGAGTGCCATTTGCACTGCCTCAATGAGGAAAGTGCCGCTGCCGCACATCGGATCGAGCAGCGGCGTGCCGGGTTGCCAACCGCTCAGACGCAGGATGCCTGCGGCAAGGTTCTCGCGTATCGGCGCGATATTGGTATGCATGCGCACGCCGCGTTTGAACAGCGGATCGCCCGAGGTATCGACGTACAACATCATCTGGTCATCTTCGATGAAGGTGTGGATGCGGATATCCGGTTCTAGTGTGTCCACGCTAGGGCGCTCGTTGCAGTGCGCGCGGAAGCGGTCGCAGATCGCGTCTTTGACCAGCAAGGTGATGAACTCCAAGCTTTGCAAAGGGCAGCGTATCGCGGTGACATGCACGCGGATGGTGTGACTCACGTCGAACCAGTTCTGCCAGTGCATCTTGAAGGCGGCTTGATAGATGTCCTGCTCGCTGGCGTATTTCGAAGTCGAGACGCGCCACAGGATACGACTGGCGACGCGGCTCTCCAGATTGGCGCGGTAGCACAACTCCCAATCGCCGAAAAAATGTACGCCACCCTCGGTGGACTTGACCTTCTGTGCGCCCAGCGCTTCAAGGTCGCTGTGCAGGATGGCTTCTAGGCCGCGTGGGCAGGGGGCAAAAAAATCTGGCATGGGTATCTGGGGATTAGAAAGGTTGAACGGTAACGAGTATCACCACGGCTAGGAGGATCAGCACGGGAATCTCGTTGAAGAAGCGGTACCACACATGGTCGCGGATATTCTGGTCGGCGGCGAACTTCTTCACCAACATGCCGCAGTAGTGGTGGTAGCCATACAGCACCAGTATCAGCGCGACTTTGGCATGTATCCAGCCACCCACGCCAGCACCCAGTTGATACCACAGGGTCAGGCCGCTGGCGATGGTGAGCCAGGCGATGGGGGTGACGAAACGATACAGCTTGCCTTCCATCAGTTTCAGTCGTGCGATCTCGGCTGGCTCGGTGGCCATGGCGTGGTTGACGAAGATGCGCGGCAGATAGAACAGGCCAGCGAACCAGCTGGTGAAAACGACGATATGAAATGCTTTGATCCAGAGATACATGGATGATCCTTATTTAGAGAGGCGACGCCGGAACAGCACCAAGGCCAGATAGAAACCGCTCAGTGCGTAGGCTGCAAGTACGGTTACATGAGTCAGCGCGTGTGTCGGCAACGTGTCTTTCAGCAGCGGTCTGGCAAGATCTATGGCGTGGGTGAGCGGCAACCAAGCCGAGACACTTTGCAACCAGATTGGCAATTGCGCGACCGGAAAAAACACGCCGCATAATATCACCATAGGCGTGATGACCAGCGTGAAGTAGTACATGAAGAAATCGTAACCGGGCGCGAGTGCGGTCATGATGAGTCCCAAAGAGGCGAAGCATAAGCCGACCAAGAAAGCCAAAGGAATGATCCATAGCGTCAACATGGAGTGCGTCAGTCCCATCAGCCAGATTACCGCCAGCACCGCCAGACCGGAGAGCAAACTTTTGCTCGCTGCCCACACCATCTCGGAGAACACCACGTCGTCCAGCGTGATGGGGGTGTTGAGTATCGCCTCCCAAGTGCGTTGCTCATGCATGCGCGCGAAACCGGAATACAGCGCCTCGAAACTGGCCGAGTTCATGGTGCTGTAACACACCGTACCAGCGGCGAGGAAGGTGATGTAAGACATCCCGCCTATCTCCGGCAACATGCCGCCCAAGCCGTAACCCAAGCCCAGCATATAGATCACCGGGTCGGCGAGATGACCCAAAATGGATGAGCCCGCCATCTTTTTCCACACCATAAAATTGCGCCGCCAGATGGGAATGAAACGGCGGCTGAAACGCGGTAATGCGTAATGGCTCATGTGCGTTTGTCCTCCTCGACTGCTGCCATCGCATCGGCGGGACTGACTACGCCCACGCCGCGCGCGTACACGCAACCTTTGGAAGTGCCGGTCGCCACGATGCGCTCGTCGCGGATAAAGGTGTGGGTCATATAGAAATATTTTTCATCCATATGGGTGACGTGCAGTTGCACCTCGTAGCGGTCGAACAGATTCAACGAGCGTTTGTAGGTGAGGGTGTGTTCCGCGATCACCGGCATCCAGCGACGGCGCAACATGGTTTTCATCAGGCCGGTGCGGATGAAGAGATCGACGCGGTTCAGATCGCAGATGGTCACATAGCGCCCGTCGTTCATGTGGAAGTTGAGGTCGAGGTCGTTGGGCAGCACGCGCAGGGTGAGGCTGCTGCGCATGTCATCGGCTGTCACGCGCGGGCGGAACATCGACAGTAGATAGACATAGAGCATGCGAAAGAGAAGATTCATTCGCGCATCTCCCGACCAGTGAGTTTGAGGAACACATCTTCCAGATTGGCGGGACGGTGCAGGTAGCGCAGCTCGCCCTGTGTCTGTAGGTGTGCAACCAATGGCTGTGCGTCCTGTACATAGCAGAACGCCGACTCTCCGCTCAGCTCGTAACGCTGCGCATAACTCGCCGCATGCGTCGCAGCCCAATGCGCAGAGGTCTCGCCGAATACCTCGACGACTTGCGGCTCGATGTTCTGTTCTATCAATTCGCGCGGTGAGCCTTCCTGTATCAGCTTGCCGTGGTCCATCACCGCAAGGCGGTGGCACAAGCGTTCCGCCTCTTCCATAAAGTGCGTGGTGAGCAGCAAGGTTTTGCCCTGCGCGGTAAGCGCACGCAGGCGCTGCCAGATCAGATGCCGCGCTTGCGGGTCGAGGCCGGTGGTGGGCTCGTCGAGGAAGATGATGTCGGGGTCGTTTACCAGTGCACGCGCCAGCGTGAGACGACGCTTCATCCCGCCAGAAAGTGTGGGCACGCGCGCATCCTTTTTGGCGGTGAGGTTGGCGAATTCCAACAGCGCGGGGATGCGCGCGTTGATGGCTGCGTCGCTCATGCCGAAGTAGCGGCCATACACTTGCAAGTTTTCGGTGACGGTAAAGTCAGGGTCTAGGTTGTCGAACTGCGGCACCACACCGACGCGCAGCCGTGCGGCACGCGCATCCTGCGGCACTACGTGGTCGAGCAAATGCAACTCGCCACCATCGGGTGCAATCAATCCCAGCAGCAGCTTCAAGGTGGTGGTTTTGCCCGCGCCGTTCGGGCCCAGCAATCCGTAGCATTCACCGCGCTGGATGGTGAGATTCAAGCCATCTACTACGCGTTGGCCAGCGTAAGACTTTTGTAAACTGTGGGCGAGGATAACGGTGCTCATTATTCAGCGTCATTCCCGCGTAGGCGGGAATCCAGATAGTCAAAAAAGTTTCCCGCATCGTGGGTCAATATATTGGTTTTGTTCGCTGCGCGAAGATTTTGGTATTGCTGGATTCCCGCCTGCGCGGGAATGACGAGACGATGTGTGACGTATTTTTTCACAACTGCACCCCGATGAAGTGTTTGCGCACGATGTCGCGCAACTGAGTTAATCGTCCGTGGAAAAAATGTTCCGCCTGCGGTAACACTACGATGGGCAAAAGCTGCGGGCGCGCCCAAGCCAATGTGTCCACCAGTGGCACCACATCGTCGAGTTCGCCGTGAACGACCAGTGTGTCGGGTGAAACTAAAGGCATGGCGAAACGTCCCACGGCAGGCGCGGCCAGCACCAGATGCTGCGGCTGCAAGTACTGCGCGGCACGTGCCGCGACATAGCCGCCGAAAGAGAAACCGGAAAGAATCAATGGCAGGTCTGTACCAAACTGTTGCTGCGCGTAATGCACGACGGCAATCAAATCTTGCTCCTCACCGTCGCCACCAGTGAATTCGCCCTCACTCGCCCCCACGCCGCGAAAATTAAAACGCAACACCACGCACTCCAGTTCAGCGAAGGTCTTGGCCAGTGTCATTGCTACTTTATGATCCATCGTGCCGCCCGCAGTCGGCAGCGGATGCGCTACCACGGCGATGGCGAGCGGAGGCGTGTCGGGCAGATGGGCGATGCCTTCCAGGTTGCCCGCCGGGCCGACGAGCGTGAATTTTTTGAGCGTGGCCGCCATCAGATTTTCAGCCTTGCCACAATGCGCCCATGCTGCAAATGCTCGGTGATAATCTCGTCCAGATCGCTCTCGTCGATATAGGTGTACCACGTGCCCTCGGGATAAATCACGATCACCGGGCCTTCGTCGCAGCGGTCCATGCAGCCCGCCGAATTGATGCGGATGCGGTTCTCGGCGTTGGCGATGCCCAGTTGTTTGACTTTGTCCTTGACGTAATCGCGCATCTTTTGCGCGCCGTGATTGTTGCAGCAGTCGTCTTTATTGGCGCGCTGGTTGGTGCAGAAAAAAACGTGTTTGTCGAAATGGCTCATGGCCTCTCCTGTGGTGATGCGGATGAGAAATTATACGTTGCGCACGCGGTACAGATGCAGCAGTAACAGCGCGGGGAATGCCAGCGTGATGGTCTGCGATAGCCCGTTGTAATTGAGCAGATGACCGTAGTGCCAGTGATAGACGGACATCGCTGCCGAGGGTGTGCTGCTGTTCAGCACCAGATGGGCGATGACCAGATAGGCTAAGGTCTGCATCGCGCCCAGGCGGATGATGTTGGGATGTTTGTAGTGACGGGAGGCGAACAGAAAAGCACTACCGAGCAGGATGCCCAGCATCGCTTCGCTGTTGACCCACAGCAACATGGCGGATGTTTTCAACAAAATAGCGGCGGTGAGGAACTTCACTACCGCTACTCCCAGCAGCACCAGCAAAAGGGCGCGCAGTACGGTCGCGGGATTGCGCAACAGCGTCAGCATCAGCGTCCCCACCATCAGCAGATTGAGCATCACGGCGGCGCATTCCCAGATGTCGAAGGGCGCGTCCACCCGCACCGCGAAAGGCTGGTGCGCAATCTCGCTGATGAACACGTTGCCCAGCATCGGCAGGGAAGGATTCACCTGGCCGAACATCCACAGCACCAGCAAGGCGAGGCCGAAGTCCATCACCTTGCCATGTTGGAAGGTGTAGTCACGCCAGTGCGTGAGTCGGTCGTAGCTGCGCGTCCAGTTGGTCATGCTCAGCGCAATGAGCGCGCCCAGCAAGGTGCCGCCGCTATTGGTGAGGATGTCCAGATTGGAGCTGTTGCGCGTGGGCAAATACATTTGCAGATATTCCATGCTGCCCGACAGCGACATGCCCAAGAGTAAGGCGCACAGCAGGCTGGGTAGTGCGCTCAATCGCGCGCGCAAGGTCAATGCCAGCAGCAGACCGAAGGGTAGATAGGAGAGCAGGTTGAGGATCGCGTCGAAGGCGGTGTAGGTGTGCAACAGCGGCAGCTTGAGCACCTCGATGAAATCGATGCCCTGTTCGCGCCAGCCGGTGAACGGCGACAGGCTGGCATAGACGATGAACAGCGCATAGCCCAAGCTGAGCCAGATGCGCAGGCGTGCGCTGTTACTGCGCAGAAAGAACTCAGGCATGGCGTTTGGGAAAAGTCTCGGCGGAGTGTGCCGAACCGGGAGTGTGTGGATGTGCTGTCATGGCCGCGATTTTATCCCATATCGCCAAGCGATTAATGCGCAACGGCATAGCGGGTGTTTATGCGGCAGTTAGCTTCGGGGAAATACGACTAAGCTGCCGCGTTTAAATCGAGTCTGAATTTCATGGCACTCGGTTAAGCCCCAAGCGCACGAAGGAGTAAGGGAATTGTCCCTTCCCCTTCAAGGGGAAGGCTAGGATGGGGATGGGTTTTTGCGTCACCGATGAACCCATCCCCACCCGAGCGTGTGTTGTTGGGGGCGTATGCACGGTACAACCACGGCCTACCCCTTGTGCTCAGCCCAAGTGCGATTTTCAAGGGCTTGCGTATTAATTGACTTCCTATGTTCTTGCGCTTGAAAAGCGATAGCGATTTTTTGTGTGTCGGAAAGTCTATTTAAATTTTTGAGCTGCATCAGCATGCGCGGATTTTTCGCTAACGTATCGGCGTGGCGGCTGAGGTAATCCCAATACAAGGTGGTGTAGGGGCAGGCTGTATTGCCTGTGGACTCGGCGGGATTGAAGCGGCAGCCTGCGCAATGGTTGCTCATGCGGTCGATGTATTTGCCACTGGCCACATAAGGCTTGCTGGCCATCAGACCGCCATCGGCAAACTGGCTCATGCCCAGCGTGTTGGGTAGCTCGACCCACTCCACCGCATCCACATACACGCCCAGATACCACTGGTGTACTTGTTTTGGCTCCACACCCAGTAGCAGCGCGTAAAGACCCGTCACCATCAAGCGTTGGATGTGGTGCGCATAGCCGTGTTGCAAGGTTTGTTTAAGGGCATCGCGCAAGCAGGCCATCTCGGTGTCCCCCGTCCAGTAGAACTCGGGCAATGGTTCGTGTGCTTGCTGGGCGTTGCCCTCGGCGTACTCGGGCATGCGAGTCCAGTAAATGCCGCGCACGTATTCACGCCAGCCCAAAATTTGCCGCACAAAGCCTTCCACCGCTTGCAGCGGCGCCTGGCCTCGGTGCAATGCCGCCTCAGCCGCAGCACATACTTCGCGTGGATTGAGCAGCTTCAAATTCAACGCGCACGACAGGTGCGAGTGATATAGCCACACTTCGCCTTCCCACATCGCATCCTGGTAAAGCCCAAAGTTGGGCAATCGGTGAGTGATGAATTCATCCAGTGCCACCAAGGATTGCGCGCGCGTGACAGGCCAACCAAACTGCGCGATAGAACCGGGGTGATGCGCCAGTTTGTCGTTCACCAAACGCATCACCTCTTGGGTGATGGCATCGGGTGCCACGCGTGTGGGTGGGGGCAGCAGGCTTGGGCCTTGCTTGCCAAAGCTGCCCCGGTTGTCTGCATCAAAGTTCCATTGGCCGCCGATGGGATTTTTGCCCGCCATCAAAATGCCATTTTTCTGGCGCAACTCCCGGTAAAAATATTCCAGACGCAACTGCTTGCGTCCTTGCGCATGCGCTGCAAATTCGCGCACGGTGCTGAAAAAATGCGTGTCATCGCGAATCTCCAACCGCACCTCATGCTGCTTGGCAACGGCACGCAAACATTGCAACACACGCCAGTCGCCGGGCGCGGTCATCACCAGCTGTTGCGGTCGCACTTCAGCAATGGCCTTGCTCAGTTCGCCAGCCAGTGTGCCGGTGTTGTGCGGTGCGTCGAGCTGGCTGTAAATCAGCGGCCAGCCGCGTGCTTGCAGTTGCGCCGCGAAGTGACGCATCGCACTCAAAAAAACCGTGGTGCGCTGTTTGGACGAGGCAATGTGCGTGGACTCTTCCAGCACCTCGGCCATCCAAACGGTGTCGTGCGATGGATCAAAGTCGCGCAGAGCGGAGGCGTTTTCGTCGAGCTGGTCACCTAGGATGAGAATGAGGCGTTGGCGTGTGGTGGTCATGTGGGCTTTGCTTAACTATTGAACGAGCCAATTTCTCAGGGGCAGAGGCGAAGGCCTCACACATTAGAATAGGGAATCAGGGGTATAGGGAAATGAGCACCAAATCTTGCATTATAGCGAATGCATTATTGCGAGCTCCAACCCTAATGTTTCATCGGGATTTTATCCCATATCGCACCGCGACCAGCGCGCAACGGCATGGCGGGCGTTTATTTCTGGGGAATAGTGTGCGGCTAATCTGTAGTTGCTAACGCTACTGAGGCGTGCTCAGTATTCACCCACGACTTTGTCCAGTGCCGGTTTGATTTTGGAGCGATCAGTGCTACTGAGTTTGGCAACGGGTGCTTTGAGCCTGAAAGTATCGATGGCGAAAATCTCGTTGGTAGACAGCACGAAATTTCCATACTCGCCCGCTCCAACCAATGGCGCCATGATCTCTACGGGTTGCGTATTGGCGCGCAAAGGAATGACTACTGTCGTGCCGGTTTTGTTGGTGATGTGGTCGTTCTGTACAGAAACCAGATAAGGGATTTCGATCTTCTTGGTGCCGGGATTCGGATAGATGTCGAACTGCGCCACGGCTTAGATCCGATCAAACTCAGTGCCGGCCAAACCTGTAACGGCGATGTTCTTACCGTGTGCTGCCAGTGCCTGTGCATTGCGTTCCGCCCAAGAGCGATTTTCAAGTTGATTTAATATTTGGGCGAGTAGTTGCTCGGCTTGGGCTGAAAAATTGACTTGTTGTTTGTACGGTTCAAAGCGATCCAATAGGCCTTGGTCAATGGATAAGGAAAGCCGACCTTTTTTAACCCCTGAAGGGTAGTGAGTTTGCATAATGGCTACACCGATCTGAATGGAATGCACATAATCATACACATTATTATGTGCGCGTCCCAGATGTGAAATTTTCCGATGTTGTCCATTGTGGGGCGTTCACTCCGTCAATACACCCCGTCATGGTCGCCTATGTTCACGGGAATGATCTCTTCGTCTTGAATCAGCAATTCCAGCGTGATGCGATAGGAAAGATTGATGGAAACAGAATGCAATCCTTGCAGCTTGCCGCTCAAGGCATGTAGGCGTAACGAGGGGTGATGCGGATTCAATTCCAGCAGTTGCAGCGTCTTGAGATATTGCTTCTCTAGTTCAGGATGACGCTTCAGAAAACGTGCGGCGCGTTTTTCGTACTGCACCGTGAAGATAAGCTGGAAGCTCATGCGGCAGATTTTTTCACGCGCTTCACATGGGCTGTAGTCGATTCTTTGACAAAACGTCCTGCGGCTACGTCGGCATGTGTCTCGGCGAGTGCCGCCTCCAGTTCGCATTCGCGCAGGTAGTGATAGTGCGCAATATCCATCACCACAAAACGATCCTTGCCGCGCACCGACACGATCGCTTCAGGGCGATCCGATAGTGCAGCTTCGATGGCGACGATACCTCGGGTCTTTAAATCATTCGCGGTCAGATTGGACATGGGGCATTTCCTGCGTATTGTTTCAAGTGCGATGGATAGTACGGTAGATGGTGTGATTTATCAACCGTTCAAAACCGCGAAAGTAGGAGGTGATGATTTGCCTCAGAATGCATATTTGGGCGACATAATTTCGCCAAAGAAAAATAGGGTCAGGTCTTGCAATACAGCGAGATGCATTATTGCAAGACCTGACCCTGATTTGCTATTCTTGCAGTTGCGCCGCGAAGTGACGCATCGCACTCAAAAAAACCGTGGTGCGCTGTTTGGACGAGGGAATGTGCGTGGACTCTTCCAGCACCTCGGCCATCCAAACGGTGTCGTGCGCTGGATCAAAGTCGCGCAGAGCGGTATAGTGGCCCCCGAATTTAAGACAGGAGTTTAAGCTGTAGTCCGAAGAGAGAAGGAGTCGGACGATGAGCGGGACGAAGCGCAAAGTATTTGGGGCGGAATTCAAGGCTAAAGTGGGCTTG